>ERZ857629.133-NODE-133-length-113410-cov-10.134127_pt1 | contig 113410 bp, 110 predicted proteins | sample MGYA00519700_ERZ857629 | MGnify/ENA primary metagenome ERZ857629 (study PRJEB31778, sample SAMEA3449351) | human gut metagenome | biome: human gut; feature: human-associated habitat; material: faeces | place: United Kingdom | collected 2010/2012 ... | reverse complement strand
CGCGAGCTGGGTTCAGAACGTCGTGAGACAGTTCGGTCCCTATCTGTTGCGGGCGCAGGAGATTTGAAGGGAGCTGTCCTTAGTACGAGAGGACCGGGATGGACAGACCTCTGGTGCACCAGTTGTCGTGCCAACGGCACAGCTGGGTAGCTACGTCTGGACGAGATAAACGCTGAAGGCATCTAAGCGTGAAACTCCCCCTAAGATAAGATCTCCCATCCTTGTGAGTAAGGGCCGAGGAAGACTACCTCGTTGATAGGCCGCAGGTGTAAGCACAGTAATGTGTTCAGCCAAGCGGTACTAATAGCCCGAGGGCTTGACCTACGATATGCAGGCAGCCTTGTTTGCATCCTTCTCTGTTCAGTTTTCAGGGTACAAGCCTGATTATTTAGTTGGTGTTTTTAACGGTGAGGGTCCACCTGTTCCCATTCCGAACACAGCAGTTAAGCTCACCTGTGCCGAAAATACTTGTCTGGCGACGGACCGGGAAAATAGGTCAATGCCAACTCCACCGTCTCATTTTTGAGACGGTGGGTTTTTTATTTTAAGGAACGGTTTACGTCAATAGTTGGGGCAGAGCAAATTAAGTAAGATTTAAAAGGTTCTAAAATAAAGGTTCTAAAGTAAATGTTGGGTGTGCTTATCCAGAACGGATGCGTCATACCCAGCTTTTTTCTTGAAAAATGCAAAAAAGAAGCAGAGCATACAAAGGAAATTCTTTAGAATGAAGCTGCGGCACAGCAATGAAAGGGACTCAATATGACAAAAGGCTCGCGGCAATTGTTGGTACAGTATGATATCAAATAAATCCTGCATACAATGGGCGAATGGGCGGAAAAATGCCTGTCAAATTGCCGTAATTCTGACTGCGGCGGTCAAGAAGAGAAACGCTGCGAACGCGGAACAAAAGATTTCCTTGCAATACTTATGTGCGGGTGATAATATAAAAAAATAGTAATAAAAGATACCTTGCACGGAGGATATAATTATATGATATATAACGTACTTCAATATTTGGAAAATTCTGCGGAAAGGTGTCCGGATAAGATCGCGCTGGAGGATGAATTCGGAAGCGTGACCTACAGGGAATACGTAAGCGCTGCAAAAGCAATCGGTACATATATATATATATATTCCGGAGGTGTTACGGGCGCACCGGTCGCAGTGCTTATTGACAGAAATATAAAGTCGGTCTGCGCTTTTATGGGCGTTGTGTACAGCGGTAATTTTTATGTGCCGATCGACTCGGCAATGCCGCAGGAGAGGATCGATCTGATCTATAAAACACTTTCTCCGGTCCTTACGCTGGACGCACGCAATATCGAGGAGGAGCACGGCGAGGAGAGGGCAGTGAGCTTTACGGAGGCTGTGAACAGCGGTGAGATTGACGAGGCGCTGCTTCGGAAGATCAGGGACGGACATATCAATACCGACCCGCTGTATTCCATATTTACCTCCGGCTCAACGGGCGTACCCAAGGGAGTGCTTATAAGCCACCGCTCGGTTATAGACCTTGTGGGCAGCTTTGAGGAAGCGTTCGCCTTTTCGGATGAGGACGTTTTCGGCAACCAGGCGCCGTTTGATTTTGACGTGTCTGTAAAGGACATCTACAACGCGATGTATGTCGGGGCAAGCGTGCAGATCATTCCGAAAAGGTGCTTCAAAACGCCTAAGCTCCTACTGGACTATTTGCAGGAAAAGCGCATCAACACACTGATCTGGGCGGTTTCTGCGCTGAGGATCGTGGCGGATTTCAAGGCGCTTGACGGCAGAGAGCTGGAGCTGAAAAACATAATGTTCTCCGGCGAGGTAATGCCGGTCAAGTCGCTCAAATATTGGATGGAGCATGTCCCCAGCGCACGGTATGTCAACCTGTACGGACCGACGGAGATCACGTGCAACTGCACATACCATATTATAGACAAGAGCGTCTCCCTGCGCGACGACGAGAAAATACCCGTCGGAAAAGCTTTTAGGAACACCAGAGTCTTTCTTAAAAGCGAAAAGGACGAAAAGATCACAAAGCCCGGCGAGTTGGGCGAAATATGCGTCGAGGGGACCTGTCTTGCCCTTGGCTATTGGAATAATGCGGAAAAAACGAACGCGGTCTTTGTACGCAATCCTCTGATAAGCGCGTACTATTCCGGCATATACAAAACGGGCGATCTCGGCTATTATAACGACGATTATGAGATAATCTTCGCATCCCGCAAGGATTATCAGATAAAGCACATGGGACACAGGATAGAGCTTGGTGAGATCGAGGTCGCACTGAATGCAATACCGTTTCTGACAGTTGCCTGCTGTGTATACGACAGCGAAAGAGAGCGCATAATCTGCCATTATCAGGCGGAGGCGGACTGCAAGAAAGAGATCGTTATGGAGCTTTCCAAAAAGCTGCCGAAATATATGTGGCCGAACGTATATGTCAGACACGACGCACTGCCGCTCAATAAGAACGGCAAAATAGACAGAGTAAAGCTGAAAAACGAAATGTGAGTAAGGAGAGAAAACCATGGAAGAACTTATAAGAATAATGAGCGAGATACGCCCCGACCTTGATTTTACACTTGAAGACAAGCTGATAGACGACGATGTTCTCGACTCGTTCGATATAATCGCTATCGTCAGCGAGGTAAACGACTTTTTCGGAATAGAGCTGAATGTAAACGATCTGCTGCCGGAAAACTTCAATTCGGCAGAGGCGCTGTATGAGCTGATCTCAAGACTGAAAAACAGCTGAGACGGATATGCAGATAGTATCGTTTGAATTTCTGCTCTTTGCGGCGGCGGTAACGGCGCTGTATTTCATCCTGCCAAAGCGCTTCCAGTGGGCGGTCGTTCTATGCGGCAGCATCGTTTTTTACGCAGCCGCCGGAGTGAAGTATCTTTTCTATATCCTCTTCATGTCCTTCGTCTCCTATGCCGCTGCGCTGAGACTGGAGAGCGCGGCAAGGCTTTCCGGCATAGCAATGCCGGCGCTGGCGGGAGAGGAGAAGACTGAAGCAAGGGCACAGCTTCTTTACATCAAAAAATTCATCTGCGCCGCGGCGGTCGTTTGCGTTGTCGGCGCTTGGGTCATTTTAAAATATTCAAATTTCTTTATCGAAAATTTCAACGCCGTTGCCGGGAGGATAAACGCGGCATGGACGATACCGGCGGCGACATGGGTGCTTCCGCTCGGCGTTTCGTTCTACACGTTCCATATCGTCGGCTATGTTGTCGATGTCTACCGCGGGAAATATCCCGCAGAGCGGAATTTTGCGAAATACCTCACGTTCGTGAGCTTTTTCCCACATATTGTCCAAGGCCCGTTCAGCCGCTTCGATTCCCTCGGAAAAACGCTGTTTGAGCGGCACGACTTTTCGTATGACCGGCTGTGCGAGGGCTGTGCGCGGATATTGTGGGGCGTTTTCAAAAAGCTTATTGTTGCGGACAAGCTTGCCGTCGCGGTGAATATAATCCTCGGCAATTATGAAAGCTACCCCGGCGCATTCTCAATTTTTGCCGTGTTCGCCTACTGCATAGAGCTGTACGCCGATTTCTCCGGATACATGGACATCATGTGCGGGCTGTCGCATATCTGGGGCGTCGCCCTTGCGGAGAATTTCCGCCAGCCGTATTTTGCAAAAACTATAGACGAGTTCTGGCGCAGATGGCATATCACGCTCGGCGCGTGGTTCAAGGACTATGTGTTTTACCCGGTGTCCATGGGCAAAGTCGGACAGAAGCTGGGGCGCGCCGCAAGAAAAAAGTGGGGCGCGAAGATGGGGAAGCTTGTCCCGGGGTATTTTGCGCTTATTTTTGTCTGGACGGCGACGGGGCTGTGGCACGGTGCAAACTGGACGTATCTTGTATGGGGCTACCTGAACCTGCTTGTTATCATGTCCACAATGCAGCTGACCGATTTTTATGATAAGCTCAAGGCAAAGTGCCGTATCAATTCAGATTCTCCGGCGTGGAAGGCGTTCTGCGTGCTGCGCACGTTCGCTCTGGTTTCGTTCTTCCGTTTCTTCTCGACGCAGCCGACGCTGGAGATCGCGCTTTCGACGCTCAGACATGCGCTTTTTGAGCTTCACCCGGGTTCATTCCTGTATCCGTCGGCCTTTTTCTTGGGAATCTCGACTGCGGACAGACATGCCGCAGTTCTGGGAACCGTAATCATGCTTACGGTCGATCTGCTGTGCGAATGCGGCAAGTGGAACGCCGTCAAGGAAAAATGTCCCGTTTTCCTGAAAAATGTCTGCTACGCGGCAATGATAATACTGATGCTGCTGCTGGTTTCAGGGAAGGCTGATATCGTCGGGGGATTCATGTATGCGAATTTTTAAAAATAAAACCCTCGGCAGAGTACTGTCGCTTCTCTCGATCGTTCTGCTGATAATCGGCATGGATCAGGGACTGGGCTATCTGCTTGAGCCGATCGAAACGGTATCTTATGCCTCGTATCTCAATCACGATATCAGGCAGCTGGAGAAGGCAGGAGAGAAAGCGGACGCCATTTTTGTCGGCGCATCAAGGACACATTGTACATTTGACCCTGCGGTATTCGAGGATGAGCTGGGACTGAGATGCGTGATAAATACGGGGCTGCCCGGGCAGACAATCAACTGTACGTATTATCTGACAAAGGATATGATCGAGCGCCTGCACCCGGACAGGGTGTATATCGGCGTTATGATCGACTCGCTGCTGGAAGGCGAGGATGACATACAGCAAAGGCTGATGACCCTTGACCGGATGTCGCTGAAAAATAAAATACCCATGGCGCTTGATTGCTTTGCCCCTGAAGAGATGCTGTATTTTTTCAAGACGTACAGATACAGCTACCAGCTCAGCTCAGAGCAGATAAAGATGAATATCTATGAAAAGACGGCGTTGCGAGAGACGGGCGCGCATCTGCGCGGAGGAGATCCTGAGCGCGGCGACACGGAAGAATACATAGGGAAAGGCTTTGTTGATTACTGGTCTTCTTGCCCTACAGGTACGATACCCATAAAGGGCGCGGTCGATTTTTCGCCGGACAAGGTTTCGGATGATAAGCTTAAATATCTCGATGCGTGTGTCGAGGTATGTAAGAAAAACGGGGTCGAGCCGGTTCTTGTAACAGGCGTGACTTCGGTCATGAGAATGTACGCCTGCACGGGCTATCAGGAGGCAACCGACTTCTATAAAAGCTACGCCGAGGCAAACGGAATAAAATATTATAATCTCAACTATATGAAGGAGCGCGAAAGCCTGCTGCCGGATGATAAAATGTATGACTACAACCACTGCAACGGCGAGGGAGCGCATATCGCAAGCGAATTTTTCGCGCAGATCGTAAAAAAAGAAGAAGCGGGAGAGGACGTTTCGCAGTACTTCTACCGCGACCTTGATGATCTCAAGAAAAGCGTGAAAAGGATAGTCGCCGTCGGGGCGGAGATAAGCGAGGGCAAGCGGGAAAACACCGTGCATATAAGCATAGAGAGCCTTCACAACGACGATGTAACGCCGCTGTACAGGGTGCTTATCTGCGGAGATGGCGGGAACGAATACAGCGCGGTGCAGGACTGGACAAGAGAGAGCGAGCTTGAGATAGAGCTTGGCGATGCGCCCTCGTATATGATAAAGGTCGAAGCGGGCGCGGAGGACAGATCCTACGGAACGGCAAGTCAGGAATATACATATGAGAAATGAAAAACAAAAATTTGATACTATATGCCTGATAGGAACAGGCACTTTGGCGAAAAACTGCGGTAGGCTGTTGTCCTCAAAGCATGACAATATAAGGTTTTTCGACGCCAACAACGAAGAGTCATGGTACCTGAAAAAGCACTGCTCGGAGCTAAAAAATGTGCGGTATGCTTGGCTTGAAAAAAAGGCGCTTTTTGATGGAATAGAGGAATTGCAGGGGAACGTGCTGATTATAAGCGCGGTCAATCCGTATATTATACCCGCCCGTATTGTGGACAACGAAAGATATAAGGCAATTAATCTTCATCACTCCCTGCTGCCGCTGCATCCGGGAAGAAACGCGGAGGCGTGGACGATATATGATGAGGATGAGTATGCAGGGATCACTTGGCACATCATACAAAACAAGGTGGATGCAGGTGAAATAATAACCCAGAGCAAAACGGCGATTGACGGAAAGATGACCTCGTGGAAGCTTTTCAAGCTGCAAAACGACATGGCTTTTGCAGCGTTCGAGAGCTTTCTTGACGATTTGCTGGATGACAGTCTGCAATACAGCGCACAGGAACCGGTGAATGCGGAGGATGAAAGATTCAAGCTGCATTATTCGTATGAAAAACCGAACGGCGGAATGCTGGATCTGGAGTGGTCTGCGGAAAAGATGAGTGCATTTCTTCGTGCGATGGACTACGGTCCGGCAAAAGTTTTGGGAGTGCCTGCGGTTAAGTGGAAAGGCGAAGTTTTTAATATCAGCAGATATTCAATTGGCAGCAATGACACCGCACCCGACGGGGTTTCGGAAACAGAGGGAGGAGTCCGCGTTGCAGGAGACGGAATGGAGATAATCCTCCGCTTGGAAGACAGATAGAGCAAATACGGTATGCTCTTGCCTTCAACCTTCGCGGGAACGGATTCCATGCGCTGCCCGCCCGCAGAAAAACGCACAGAAAATATTGAAAATAACGCAAAAAATACTTGCAAAGCCAGAATAAATGCGCTATAATAAAGCGATTTATGGCCTGATGGGATCCCCGGCGGCAACGCCGGGGCAAAATAGCGTAAATCAAGGGAAGAAGGCGCAATATCTTGCGGTCTTCACGCCCGCAAAATTTTGTCGGTAACGGAGGCCGATCACCTCCGCTATTGAATATACGGATGGCGAAAGGCCATGGCCAATCATGTATTGGCATGGAACCTCGCCGCCGAAACCGGCTTTTGCCGGTAACTCTAAATCAGGAGGATAAATCCATGCAGATCACCGATCCTATTGCCGATATGCTGACTCGCGTCCGCAATGCCGGCACAGCAAAGCACGAGACCGTTGATGTACCCGCTTCGAAGATGAAGAAGTCCATCGCTGAGATACTGCTCAACGAAGGCTACATCAAGAACTTCCAGGTTATCGACGACGGTACTCAGGGCATCATCCGCATCACCCTCAAGTATCTCCCCGGCAAGGAGAAAGCCATTCAGGGCCTTCGCCGCGTCAGCAAACCCGGCCTTCGCGTATACGCCGGCGCTGACGAGCTGCCCCGCGTCCTCAAGGGACTGGGCATTGCTATCATTTCCACATCTAAGGGCGTCATGACCGACAAGCAGGCACGCAAAGAGCATGTCGGCGGCGAAGTCCTTGCGTTCGTATGGTAAGGAGGTAGCAGAATGTCAAGAATAGGTAGAGCTCCCATCACTATCCCTGCAGGTGTTGAAGTCAAGGTTGACGGCAACAACCACATCACTGTCAAGGGGCCCAAGGGCACTCTTGAGCGCACCCTCGTTCCCTCCATGTCCGTTGAGATCGACGGCGGCGTCCTCCACGTGAAGCGCCCCGACGACACCAAGGAAAACCGTTCTCTCCATGGCCTGACGAGAACCCTCGTCAACAACATGGTAGTCGGCGTGACCCACGGCTTCGAGAAGAAGCTGGAGATCAACGGCGTCGGTTACAAAGCATCCAAGGAAGGCAAGAATCTGGTTATGAATATCGGTTATTCCCACCAGGTCATTATGCCTGAGACCGAGGACATCCAGATCGATGTTCCCGATGCTAACCACATTGTAGTGAAGGGTATCGACAAGCAGAAGGTCGGCCAGTTTGCAGCAGAAGTTCGTGGCAAGCGTCCTCCCGAACCCTACAAGGGCAAGGGCATCAAGTACGACTACGAAGTCATCCGCCGCAAAGAAGGCAAGACCGGCGCTAAGTAATTGGAGGTGTGCCTGAATGATTAAAAGACCCGACACCAGAGGACAGCGCATCAAGCGCCATAACAGAGTCCGCGGCAAGATCTCCGGCACGGCCGAGACGCCCCGTCTCTGCGTGTTCCGCAGTGAAGCAAACATTTATGCCCAGATCATCGACGATGTGGCAGGGAAGACCCTCGTTTCCGCATCCACCGTTGAGAAGGCGTTCGAAGGCAACGGCGGCAACGCCGCCGCCGCAAAGACCATCGGCGAGACCATCGCAAAGCGCGCCCTTGAAAAGGGCATCGAAAACGTAGTGTTCGACCGCGGCGGCTACATCTATCACGGCCGCGTGAAGGCACTTGCAGAAGGCGCCCGTGAGGGCGGCCTCAAGTTCTGAGGAAGGGGGATAACTGATAATGGCATATAATAATGACAGAAAAGACCGCCGCAAGGAGGAGGTCGCTTCCGAGTTCGTCGAGAAGGTAGTTTCCCTCAACCGCGTCAGCAAGACCGTCAAGGGCGGCCGTGTCGCAAAGTTCTCCGCTCTGTGCGTTGTCGGCGACGGCAAGGGCAGAGTAGGCTTCGGCATGGGCAAGGCAAACGAAGTTTCTGAAGCCATCCGCAAGGGCCTTGAGGATGCAAAGAAGAACATCTGCACCGTCACCCTCCAGGGCACCACCATTCCTCACGAGGTCATCGGTGAGTTCGGCGCCGGCCGCGTGCTTCTCAAGCCCGCACCCGAAGGCACCGGCGTTATCGCCGGCGGCGCTGTCCGTGCCGTGGTAGAAGCAGCCGGCATCAAGAACATCCGTACCAAGTGCCTGCGCACCAACAACCCCGCAAACGTTGTTGCCGCTACCATGGAAGGCCTCAAGTCTCTGCGCAACGCAGCACAGGTTGCCGCAGTCAGAGGCAAGACTCCTGAAGAAGTTCAGGGCTAAGGAGGACGAAACATGGCTAATCTTAGAATCAAGCTCGTTAAGAGCCTCAACGGCAGACACGACAAGCACATCGCAACTGCCCAGTCCCTCGGCCTGCACAAGATCGGCAACGAGACCGTACAGCCCGACAATCCCCAGACCCGCGGCAAGATCGCCCAGATAGGCTATCTTGTAAAGGTTACAGAAGAATAAGGAGGGTCAGAGAATGTATATACACGAACTTTCTCCCGTAGCCGGCTCTACCCATGTCGATAAGCGCAAGGGCAGAGGTCACGCGACCGGTAACGGCAAGACCGCAGGACGCGGCCACAAGGGTCAGAAAGCCCGCAGCGGCGGCGGTACCCGTATCGGCTTCGAAGGCGGTCAGATGCCTCTGGCGCGCCGTATCCCCAAGAGAGGCTTCAACAACATCTTTGCAAAGCCTCTGGAGGCACTCAACGTTGCGGTTCTCGACAAGTTTGAGGACGGCGCGGTCGTGGACGCACAGGCGCTGCTCGACGCAGGTCTGCTCTCCAAGTGCAAGTACGGCGTAAAATTCCTTGGCAATGGCGAAGTCACCAAGAAGCTCACTGTTAAGGCTGCTGCTTTCTCCGAAACCGCAAAAGAGAAGATCGAAGCGGCCGGCGGAAAGGCAGAGGTGGTATAAGTGATCCAGACACTCAAAAACGCATGGAGAGTTGAAGATCTCCGTAAAAAGATCCTGTTCACACTCTTTATCGTCCTTCTTTATCGTCTTGGTAACTCCATCCCTGTTCCCTACGTCAATGTTCAGCTGCTTCAGACCTACTTCTCTCAGCTGCAGAACACCGTTCTCGGCCTGCTGGACGTAATGTCCGGCGGCGCGTTCTCCAACGCAACCATATTCGCCCTGTCCATCCAGCCCTACATCAACGCTTCCATTATCATTCAGCTCCTGTGCATTGCCATTCCCGCACTTGAGCGTCTGAGCAAGGAAGAGGGCGAGGAAGGCAAGAAGAAGATCGCTTCCATCACCCGTTACAGCACCGTTGCGATCGGTCTTCTCCAGGGCTTCGCATACTACATGCTCATCAAGAACAACAATATGCTCGAATCCGGCGCAAAGGACAGCGTATGGGCGGCTATCGTCATCATCCTGACCTTCACCTCCGGCTCCGCGCTTATCATGTGGCTTGGCGAGCAGATCACTGAGCACGGCATCGGCAACGGTATCTCCATGATACTCTTCGCCTCCATCATCTCCCGCTTCCCGAGCAGCATTGTCAGCACCATCGGCAACTGCATCACCGGACAGCTGGCATGGTGGGTCGCGGTTCTGATGTACCTCGGCGCGCTTGCGATCATCGTTCTCATCGTCATCGTCAACGATGCCGAGAGAAGGATTCCCGTGCAGTACGCCAAGAGAGTCGTCGGACGCAAGATGTACGGCGGCCAGAGCACGCATCTGCCCATGAAGGTGAATATGTCCGGCGTTATGCCCGTCATCTTCGCTCAGTCTATCGCTTCCCTGCCCGCGACTGTCGCCGCATTCACCGGCAAGAGCGCCGGCTGGTTCATGCGCAACTTCGGTACGAACTCCATTCCCTATGCGGTTCTTTACCTCCTTCTCATAATCTTCTTCGCATACTTCTACTCCACCATTCAGTTCAATCCCGTGGAGGTTGCGAATAACCTTAAAAAGAACGGCGGTTATATCCCCGGCTTCCGTCCCGGCAAGCCCACCAGTGAATTTATCCAGAGAGTTCTCAACAAGATCACTCTCTTCGGTGCGATCTACCTCGGTATCATTGCCGTGACTCCCATCCTTGTGTCACATTTCAGCACTACTTCCGCTCTCACGGGTCTTTCCCTCGGCGGCACCTCGATCATAATCGTCGTCGGCGTTGCGCTTGAGACTATCCGTGCACTCGAGAGCGAACTGCTCATGCGCAACTACAAGGGCTTCCTCTCCTGATAAAGGTGGCAACATGAAGCTGATACTTTTAGGTGCTCCGGGAGCAGGTAAAGGTACGCAGGCGGATATACTCAGCAAGCAGCTGAATATTCCGACCATTTCAACAGGCAATATACTCCGCGCTGCCGTCAAGGCAGGGACGCCGGTCGGATTGAAGGCAAAGGCGCTTATCGAGGCGGGACATCTCGTCTCGGACGAAGTCATTATGGGCATCCTCTCAGAGAGGCTTGCCCAAGATGACTGCGCCGGCGGCTACATCCTTGACGGCGTGCCGCGCACCATTCCTCAGGCCGAGGCAATGGAGCGCCTGGGCATAGACGTCGATACCGCCCTCTCCATTGAAATAGAGGACGAGACGATCGTCAACCGTATGTCCGGGCGCAGGACCTGTTCGGATTGCAGCGAGACCTACCACGTTGTTTTCAACCCTCCGAAAAAAGGGGAAGTGTGCGATAAATGCGGCGGAAAGCTTGTTATCCGCAAGGACGACAGACCGGAGACCGTTCTTGAAAGACTGAGAGTCTACCATAACGAGACCGAAGCGCTCAAGGACTTCTACGCGAAGAAAAACAAGCTGAAGGTCGTCAGCAATCAGGACACGATAGAGGATACAACGGCGGTCATCAGGAAAGAATTGGGGATATGATATGGCGGAAAGAATCTATATCAAATCACCAAGAGAGATCGAGCTGATGCGTCAGGCCGGCAGGATCACCGCGGCCGCCCGTTCGATAGGGCGTCAGGCGGTCAGGGCGGGCATGACGACAAAGCAGATAGACAAAGAGATACATGAGTTCATCGTAAAATCCGGAGCTATCCCCACATTTCTGGGGTACGGCGGTTTCCCGGCAAGCGCCTGCATAAGCGTGAACGATGAGGTCATACACGGTATTCCCGGCAAGAGGGTCGTCAAAAACGGCGATATTGTTTCCATAGATGTGGGAGCCACATACAAAGGCTACGTCGGCGATTGCGCCGGAACCTTCTTCTGCGGCGAGGTCAGCGAGGAAGCGAAAAAGCTTGTGGAGGTCACAAGACAGAGCTTCTTTGAAGGCATAAGGTTCGCAAGAGTTGGCTATCGCGTGAGCGATATAGGAGCTGCCATTCAGGAGTATGTGGAAAAGCGCGGATATTCCGTGGTGAGAGAATATGTAGGACACGGCGTCGGACGCGAGATGCATGAAGCGCCTGAGGTTCCGAACTACCTCTCCGAAACGCACAGACCCGATCCAAGACTCCTTGAGGGCATGGTCATAGCGGTCGAGCCGATGATAAACGCCGGCGGATGCGCTGTGAGGGTGCTTCCAAACGACTGGACGGTCGTCACCTGCGACGGAAGTCTCTCGGCACACTATGAAAACACGATCGCCATCACCGACGGTGAGGCGGAAATACTCACAATGGCAGAGGACATTTAAACCCGACTTTGGAGGAAATTTACTTTGGCAAAAGACGATGTAATCGAACTCGAGGGCACGGTGGTTGAATCCCTGCCCAACACCATGTTCCAGGTGGATATCGGCAACGGCCACATCATTCTGGCGCATATTTCCGGTAAACTCCGGATGAACTTTATCAGGATACTTCCCGGCGACAAGGTCACGGTGCAGATGTCTCCCTACGACGTCACCCGCGGCAGGATCACCTGGAGAAGCAAATAGGAGGAAATACAATGAAAGTCAGACCTTCCGTAAAACCCATGTGCGAGAAGTGCAAGATAATCAAGCGTCATGGCAAGGTCATGGTTATCTGCGAGAACCCCAAGCACAAGCAGCGTCAGGGCTAATTTCAGCAAGTCAGCCCTCATGCAGCAAAGTTCCGGTAAGATCGGGCGAAAGCCCGTCTTAAAATAAAAAAAGATGCGCCGGACCGGAGACTCCCTCCGGCGGGAACAAGTCCCCGATTCGCACAAAGGCGCGTCAAAACTATCGAAAGGACGATATGAAGTATGGCACGTATAGCCGGCGTTGACCTGCCCAAAGACAAGAGAATTGAGATCGGTCTCACTTATGTCTACGGTATAGGCAGAACCAGCGCAACCAAGATTCTGGAAAAGACCGGAATCAATCCCGATACCCGCGTAAAAGATCTCACCGAGGAAGAGGAAGCAAAGCTTCGTGAGTGCATTGACCACGACTACATCGTGGAAGGCGACCTTCGCCGTCAGACAGCGCTCGACATCAAGCGCCTCACCGAGATCGGCTGCTACAGAGGCCAGCGCCATCGCCGCGGTCTGCCCGTTCGCGGACAGAGATCCAAGACCAATGCGCGCACCCGCAAGGGCCCCAAACGCACCATCGCAAATAAGAAGAAGTAAGGAGGGATATGAACAATGGCAAAAGCTAACAATCAGAAAAAGGTTGTAAGAACCCGCAGAAGAGAGCGCAAGAACATTGAAAAGGGTCAGGTTCATATCAGCTCTTCCTTCAATAACACCATGGTAACCATCACCGACACTCAGGGCAACGCTATCTCCTGGGCATCCGCCGGTGGTCTGGGCTTCCGTGGAAGCAAGAAGTCTACCCCCTTTGCCGCGCAGTCCGCTGCCGAGACCGCCGCAAACGCGGCCAAAGAGCACGGCCTGAAGACCGTCGAAGTGTTTGTCAAGGGACCCGGTTCCGGCCGTGAGGCTGCCATCCGCGCCCTGCAGACCGCAGGTCTTGAAGTGACGATGATCAAGGATTGCACCCCCATTGCACACAATGGCTGCCGTCCTCCGAAACGTCGCCGCGTATAATTGAAGGAGGTAAACGAATATGGCAAGATATACTGATGCAGTTTGCCGCCAGTGCCGCAGAGAGGGCCAGAAGCTCTTCCTCAAGGGCGACCGCTGCTACACCGAAAAGTGCGCAATGAACAACCGCGCATTTGCCCCCGGCCAGCACGGCCAGGGCAGAAGCAAGGCTTCCGAATACGGCAGCCAGCTTCGTGAAAAGCAGAAGGCAAAGAGATTCTACGGCGTTCTTGAAAGCCAGTTCCGCGGCTACTTTGAGCTTGCGGAGCGCCGTCAGGGACAGACCGGCGAAAACCTTCTGAGCATTCTTGAGTGCCGTCTTGACAACGTTGTTTACCGTCTCGGGTTCGCCATGAGCCGTGCTGAGGCACGCCAGATGGTTTCCCACGGTCACATCACCGTCAACGGCCGCAAGGTCAACATCCCCAGCTATCAGGTAAAGCCCGGCATGGTCATCACTCTGAAAGAGTCCAGCCGCGGTATTGAGAAAATAAAAGCTAACATTGAGGCAAATGCATTCCGCGCAGCACCCAAGTGGCTTGAGTATGACGCAAACAGCCTGACCGGCAAGGTCGTCGCTGTTCCTGCAAGAGAGGATATAGATCTGCCCATCGAGGAGCACCTCATCGTCGAGTTGTACTCCAAGTAATAAAGACACCCTCAAATTGGTAAGCTGAATCACCGCAGGCGTCTTAACGGCGCAGCAATTATAAGGAGGGTTATATAATTATATGATCGAAATAATGAAGCCGCGCATCGAATGTATCGAAACTCCGGCCGACCCGGCATACGGAAAGTATGTGATCGAACCGCTGGAACGCGGCTACGGCACAACTCTCGGTAACTCTCTTCGCAGGGTGCTTCTTTCGTCTCTTTCCGGCACGGCTCCCACCAGCATCAAAATTGCCGGTGTGCAGCATGAGTTTTCCACCATTCCCGGCGTCAAGGAAGACGTTACGGAAATCGTTCTGAACGTCAAGGGCATCCTTGCCCGCCTCCATTCGCAGGGCGCAAAAACGGTCTACATCGAAGCCTCCGGTGAGTGCGAAGTTACCGCCGGCGACATCAAGACTGACGCAGAGGTGGAGATCATCAACAAGGATCATCACATCGCAACGCTCGGCGCTGACGGCGCTCTCAATATGGAGATCGTCCTCGACCACGGCAGAGGCTATGTGACCGCCGAAAAGAACAAGAATCCCCATCTGCCTCTCGGCACCATTCCCGTGGACTCCATCTATACACCCGTTCTGAAGGTCAATTACTTCGTCGAGAATACCCGCGTCGGTAATCAGACGGACTTTGACAAGCTCACGATCGAGATCTGGACGGACAACACGATCAGTGCAAGAGAAGCAATATCCATCGGAGCAAAGATACTCTGCGACCACTTCACGCTCTTTACCGACCTCTCCGAAGTCGCTTCCACCGGCAGCACCGTCGTGGAAAAGGTCGAGAAGGAACCCGACACAGTTCTGAAAATGACCATTGAAGAGCTGGATCTGAGTGTCAGAAGTTTTAACTGCCTCAAGCGCGCAAACATCAATACCGTAGAAGACCTTGTAAACAAAACTCAGGATGAGATGATCAAGGTTCGCAACCTCGGCCGCAAGTCCCTTGAAGAGGTTGAGCATAAGCTCACCATGATGGGTCTTTCGCTGGCAAGCGACGATAATAATCAGTAAGAGCGCCCTGCCGGAAGCTGCGGCTTCGGCGCGGATGCTTATACCAGCCGCGGCGGCTCGCGCCGTCACGGCCGCACGAGGATGCGATCTGTTCGCCTCATTGTGTTTTATCTGCGGCACAGCGGCGGATAAAACTATTGAAAATGGGTTGGCGCTCTGAATAACGCCGCATCCCTATTAAGCTCAGAAGGAGGAAATGCAATTATGCCCGGAACAAGAAAACTCGGCAAGTCCACCGATCAGCGCATGGCAATGCTCCGTCAGCAGGTTACCGATCTGCTGGACAAGGGTAGAATGGAAACCACCATCAGCCGCGCAAAAGAGATCGCGCCCATGGCCGAGAAAATGATAACTCTTGGCAAAGCAAAGGATCTGGCTTCCTACCGTCAGGCTCTTGCTTTCATCACCCGTGAGGATGTCGCCAAGAAGGTGTTCGATGAGATCGCTCCCAAGTACGCGGAGCGCAACGGCGGCTACACCCGCATCACCCGTATCGGCGTTCGCCGCGGAGATGCAGCCGAGACTGCCGTCATCGAGCTTGTCTGATAAAACAGAATAAACAAAGAAAAACCGGAGGGAAAATTTCCTCCGGTTTTTTCGGGCTCTATGTCAATAGTTGGGGTGCATATCCGGCAAGGATGTGTACCCCAACATTTGATTAAAAACCTTTAAGAAGCTTTTCTTTTTCCATTAGCTCCGCAAGGAAGCGTCGCGCTTGCCCGGCGGCGCATGATAGGGTAAAATATAAAAACACAGATGACGCTTGAAAGATTTCAGCCTGACCTGCGAGATAATAAGTGAGACGCAACAATCAGTTTACAAGGAAACGGCTGGCAAAACGGCACAGGAAGGCACAAGCAGCCGAAAAAAGTCGGAAGGAAGGGACAGCTTTGGAGGACGAAAAAATAATCGCCCTGTTTTATGCGCGGTCGGAGCAGGCAATTGACGAGCTTGACAGAGCTTACGGCCGTGCCGTAAGAAAGACCGCCGCGAACATACTGCGCAGCAGTCTTGATGTTGAAGAGACGGTAAATGACACGTACATGGGGTGCTGGACAAGCATTCCGCCTGAGAGACCGGCGCCGCTTGTAAGCTACGTGTGCCGGATAACGCGCAACATCGCCGTGAGCAGACTGCGCCGCGAAACTGCGGCGAAACGAAACCGCACGCTTGACGCCGTGCTGAACGAGACGGAGGAATTTATTCCTTCGGTCATGGATGTTGAAAACGAGCTGGAGACAAAGGAGCTTGTGAGCGCGATCAACCACTTCCTTTCCGCACTCGACTATGACGAGCGCTACATGTTCGTGCGCCGCTATTGGTACGCCGATCCCGTAAAGGATATCGCTGCGGCAATGGGCTGGCGGGAAAACCGCGTTTCCGTGCGGCTCCACCGGCTGCGCGAAAAGCTGAAAAAAGTTCTGGAAAGAGAGGGGGCATTTGTATGAACGGCAAAAAAATTTTTCAGGCCATTTCGGATATTGACGGGCGGTTTGTTGCGGAAGCGGCCTGCTATGCCCGCGGCGGCGCGGCGCAGGCGGGAAAAAGCCCGTACAGAAGGAAGCGTATGCTTGCCGTAGCCCTTGCGGCGGCGCTGATACTCGCGCTGGGCGTCACGGCGTATGCAATGGGGCTGTTTTCGCTTGCGCACCGTCCGAAAGCGCCGGAGGAAAAATATACGATATACTGGACGGATTTTGACGGAAACGAAAGAGCGAACGAGCACGAAGATTTCAAGTATGTCTTCAAATTCTCGGGACCGGACGAGTGCAGAGGCGTGCGCTTCAAGGAGGGGTGGCTCCCGTTTGCACCGAACGAGGGGCGCAACGACTGGGCAAAGGACGAGGAAGGCTGGCGGTCGGAGCTTGTTTCCGAAAACGCACCGGATTTCGATTTTACCTTCACGAACTATCAGCCGTACAGCGTACACCTGTATTATGCGCCGCGCTATAAGGACAACGGCGCGCTGCTGCTCAACGCGCAGAACCCCGAGGAGATCGCCGAGGAGCAGTGGGATGAGCATAAGGTGCTGAGGATCCACGCGACGAGGATGCAGGGCGGAGAAATGTTCAATTACTATTTCGTGATACTGTTTCATCCCGAGAAGGGATATATCGCGGTTGTATCCGGAACATCGGACATGGAAACGATAGAGCATATAGCAAGGGAGCTTACATTCCGCCAGACGGATGAAATAATCCGGAAAAGCGATTATTCGGACAATATAGACAGCATCGACGTCGGGCAGGGATAAAAAACAGAAAAACAAAGAAAAGAAATGAGCCGGAGGGCATTTTCAATGCCCTCCGGCTGAGACTTTCAAAAAAATTATGCACCAAAGCCGAATAACAGAGCAGCAGGGGAGTTTGAGGGGGCAAGGCCCGCCTCAAATTGGATAAACCGCCGTCGAGAGCTTTGAGATATGAAGGCTCTCGGCAACAGCATTTTGAATACTTTCAAAATGCTCGGCGGGAAGCGCGATCAAGAAAGTCCTTGCAGGACTTTCTTGACAAGCAGAACTTCAATGATGTTCTCTGTTATGTCCTGTCGGGAATCCTATATTGACGCTAAGAGTGCCCGCCTGAGCGGATAGAGATCACAGATGCTCAAACCCGTCCTCGGGCTGAACCTTAAACTCCTTTTCCTTCTGCCCCATGTTGCAGATCATTATCCACACGAAGTAAAGCTGCATTGCGGCGCCTGCAAGATACATGAGCTGCATCCCCATATACCGCTCGTCAGCCATCATCATAACGCACATGGCGCAGCCGAGCATAGCAAAGAACATTGCCCTCCACGGCTTGAGAACGTCATAGGCGAAACCCGCCAGATAGAAAAAGGAGAGAATGCAGACGATAAGCGTGAACACTTCCATTGCATAGTCCCACAGGACGGGATTGATGGCGTTTATCTTATAGCAGGTGATAAGCGAGAAGCTGTAAAAAATAATAGGCACGGAAGCAAGCAAACAGGTGGTGGAGGGCTTGGTGACGTGGGGCTTGTTCGCGCTTGTGACAAGTATCGGAAAGGATAAGCCCGCCGCAGCGCCCATAAGCGAAAGCACGCGCAGGAACGACGCCTCCTTATCAACCTCGCACTCCATAAGCAGCATGAGCGAGCCGAGGACCATAACGGCGCAGATCAGCCAGCGCAGAACCGTATAGACCTTGCCGCTGTTCTTGAAGGCCTCAAAAAAATCCTCTGGGATATAGTATCTCTCACGCTTGAATTTTTTGATGAAATACCTGAACAGGAACGCGGCCGCGACGGCAATGGCGGGGACAAGGAAATTGAATATGCTGCCGTCCACAAGCCGTTCGTCGTTATATGCGAGCATGGTTTGCAGCCAGCGGATAAAAACGCTGAATGCACCGGCGCCGGCGACATAGCACGACGTTTCGAGCGCTCTCATGCGCAATTTTCTTTCATGCATAATGATGATCTCTTTTCAATAAACTATTATGACAAGCCTTCTGTAAAGCTTGTCTGACTTAGGTATCATTTATTTTATACTTTTTTGCTATTTTCGTCAAGAGCGAGGAAATGCCGTGAAAAGATTGCTTATGATCTGCTATATCATCCTGCTGTTTTCCTACTGCTTCCCGCATTTCGCGGAGCGCTTCCGCAAGGAAGCCGACGCGCCTGAGAGCGGCGTGCAGACCGTGTACGTTTCCGACGGCGGCGAAACGCGGGAGCTTGACATGGCGGAGTACCTGACGGGCGTAGTCGCGGCGGAGATGCCCGCGTCGTTTGAAACGGAGGCGCTCAAGGCGCAGGCCGTCGCGGCGAGAAGCTACACGATGTACTGCATGATGAGCGGCAAGCACGGCACAGGGCAGGTCTGCACCTCCTCAGGCTGCTGTCAGGCATATCTCACCGAGGAGCAGATGCGCGCCCGCTGGGGGACGGGCTATGAAAAATACCGCGGAAAAATCAGCGCCGCCGTGGCGGCGACTGACGGCGAATATCTCAGCTATATGGGCAAGCCCGCGCAGGCGGTCTTTCACTCGTCCTCCGCGCCGCTGACCGAGGACAGCGGGAATGTGTGGGGCGCCGTGCCGTATCTTGTGAGCGTTTCAAGCCCCGAAAGCGCGGAGACCGTGCCGGATTATATAAGCTATGTCTACGTATCGCCGGAGGATTTTAAAAACACCGTTCTTTCGGTACACCCCGAGGCAGTCTTTCCGGAGAATAAATCACAATGGATAGGGGAGATATCAAGAGACGGCAGCGGCAGAGTAAAAAGCGTGGATACGGGCGGAACAAGACTCACCGGCAAGCAGGCGCGCTATCTCTTCCTGCTCCGCTCTACGGCGTTTGATCTCTCGTATGACGGCGCAAACTTCCTCTTTACCGTCGTCGGCTTCGGACACGGAGTAGGAATGAGCCAATACGGGGCAAACGTAATGGCGCACGGCGGCGCCGATTATGCCTCAATATTGGCTCACTACTATCCGGGAACGACGCTCTCGCATATAAGCGATGCGGCCCCGTGATCACTCTATTCTCTTATAGGTGCAGAAGCGGAAGGGAATACCGTTTTCTTCCTGCTCCTCGCCTTCGTATTCGATCTCAAACGCGGGGTTGCGGTCAAGGTTTGGGAAAAACGCGGTGGAGGGCGCGTGGGTGTTTATCTTTGTAACATAGATACGCTCAAGATCGGGAAAGAACTGCATATAAATACTCGCCCCGCCTACGACCATGCATCTGTCGTATTTTGCGGCAAGCTCCGTCGCCTCCTCAGTGGTGTGTACGACGATCGCATCCTCGACCTCTATGTCGCGGCGCGTGACGACGATGTTGACGCGATCCTTCAAAGGCTTCCCGCAGGGGAAATCCTCAAGCGTGCGTCTGCCGACGATGATCGCGGCGCCCTTGGTCATTGCCCTGAAAAATTCCCTGTCGGCCTTGAGCACAATACTCTGCGTGCCGTCTGAGCCAATTCCCCAATCATCGGTAACAGCAACAATCGCGTCCATATAAAAAGCTCCTTGTACGAAGAAAATTCAAAACCCTTGACATCATACATTATACCACCTATTTCGCCGCGCGGTCAATTAATCAAATAGCCAAAAAAGATTCCCCGAACAAAGGATAAGCTGTATGAATATCATGATTTACGGAGGTGACAGATCTGAAATATGCGATCATAGGCGGAGACAGGCGCACGGTGCTGCTGGCGGAGGCGCTGGCGCGGGACGGAAAAACGGTGCATTGCTACGCGGCGGAAAAGGCGGAGATCGACGGGTGCGTGCAGTGCGCGTGCCTTTTGTCGTGCCTTTACGGGGCGGAGTGCGTGCTGCTGCCGATACCGGCGGAAAAGGGCGGGGCGATAAACGCGCCGCTGAGCGATAAGCGGCTGAGCACGGCGGAGATTGCCGCATCCCTCAATGCGGGTCAGCTGCTTGTCGGCGGGGGATTGAGCAGGGAGCTTGTGTTTGCCGCCGAGGCGTCGGGCGTGCGTACGCTTGATTTGATGCGGGACGAGGAATTTGCCGCGTACAACGCCGAACTCACCGCCGAGGCGGCGATCGGCGTGCTTATCTGCGAAAGCGACGGGGCGCTCATGGGCGGCAGAGCGCTTGTCAGCGGGTACGGAAGGATAGGCAGGGCGCTGGCGGAGAGGCTGCGCGCAATGGGCGCGGAGACGACGGTGTCGGCAAGAAGCGTAAAGGCAATGTCGGAAGCGGAGAGAGCGGGCTTTCACGCCGTTCCCCTTCAGGAGCTGGAAAGCGCCGCAGGCGCGTTCGATTATATCGTCAACACCGTCCCCGCCAGAGTTTTCTCAAGTGCGGCGCTGTGCGGCGTACCGGAAGGCGCGCTGCTTCTGGAGCTTGCGTCCGCACCGGGCGGGTTTGACGCGGAGCTTGCACGGAACATAGGGCTTAAAGCGGTTCATGCGCCGGGGCTGCCCGGCCGGTTTTCGCCGCGCAGCTGCGCGGAGTACATAAAACGGTGGTTGGAGCGGCACTGCCCGGGTGAACGCTCCGGAAAGGAGTAGGACATGGAGGGAAAAAAACGTCTCGGCCTTGCGCTGTGCGGGTCGTACTGCACATATGAAAAGCTGTTCTCAGCCGCGCAGGCGCTCAGGGAAAGGTATGAGCTGATACCGATAATGAGCGAAACCGCCGCCGAAACCGATACACGCTTCGGCACGGCGGCGGAGAATATAAAACGTCTCGCCGAACTGTGCGGCAGAGAGGTCGTCACGACGATGGCGGAGGCGGAGCCGCTTGGCCCGAAAACGCCGATGGATGCGCTGCTGATAGCGCCCTGCACGGGCAACACGCTTGCAAAGCTCGCAAACGGGATAACCGACAGCTCCGTCACAATGGCGGCGAAAGCGCACCTCAGGAACGGCAGACCGCTTATAATCGCCTTTTCGACAAACGACGGGCTTTCCGGCTCGGCAGAGAATATCGGGAAGCTGCTCAACCGGAAGAACGTGTACTTTGTCCCGTTCGCGCAGGACGATCCCGCCGCAAAGCCGCGCTCCCTTCAGGCGGATTTTTCGCTCCTGGAAAAGAGCGTCGAGGCCGCGCTGCGCGGCTGGCAGATCCAGCCGATACTGCGATGAGCTTTATACAGTGAAGAGTTTCATTCAGTGAGGAGTTAGGAGTGAGGAGTTAGGAGTGAGGAGTTAGGAGTGAGGAGTTAGGAGTTAGGAGTGAGGAGTTATTGTGTCGGCAAAGCCGACGGATAAAAAGAGTGGAGAGTTAAGAGTGGAGAGTTGAGAGCGGAGAGTCAAGAGCGGAGAGCGGAGTTGGTAAGCGAACGTTTTCTCCGCTCAAATTTTCTGTACAGAACGGAAAGGGAAAACGTAAACAGCGGAACGGCAAACAGGAAAATAAGCCGCTGAACTCCCGCCGACAGGGGCAGACGGGTTATTATGATCGTCAGCACCATTATGACTATCGGATGGATGAGAAAAACATAAGGACTGAGAGCCGATATGAAGCGGACAGCGGCGTTGTTCATGGCGCGGGAAATATAGCCTTCGCCGCGGGCAAATTCCCATATCAGCAGCGACGCCGCGGGAATGAACGCCGTGCAGTAAATTGTCGTAGCGGGAAGCATATTCAGATCAAACAAACGCTCCGTCACAAACGCCAGAATGAGCGCTCCGCATTCTGCGGCAGTCGCCGCGGCGGCGGATCTCGTCGTCTGAGAGCGGTTTTTGAAAAGATATGCGAAATTGCAGGCAATGATGAAATCCGCTATACGGGAGAAGGGGGAAACGTAAGCAAGCCACTGCGCGACATCCGCCCCGCTGTAATAATCAGCCGGCACAAATCGCTTCGCAAGGGAAGTGAGCAGATATATGCCCGCCGCCTGTGCAAAAAAGGTGATGATTATCACGCGCCAGGCCTCGCGCCGGCCGCTGCGCCTTCTGATGCGGCGGATGATATAAGGGAACGCCATATATAAAAACAGCGATGTGGACATATACCAAGCGACGCCGTTCATGAAAAACGCAGTGTTGACGTCGGGTACAAGCGATTGCAGCAGCAGAACATTCGACACTATCCTGAGCACAAGCTGACCGTCAAGCTTTCCAAGCCCCGAAGCGACGCCATAGATCTGCTCAAGAAGCGGGAAAATCAGCGTGATCAGGTACAGCCCGTAAAGTTTTTTCGTGCGTTTAAGGGCAAAGGACACGCTTGTCTTCAGGCAGGGCGCGCTTTCCTCCGGCCGGTCAAGGGCGTTGTATGTCATCAGAAAGCCGGAGAGCGCAAAAAAGACCGCTACTGCGAAAAAACCGGTATAGCTTATGTGCATATGAAAGAACAGTATGCCGAGGCATGCCGCCGCACGGATAAAATCAAGTCCGTCAAGTCGCTGTTTCATTATTTTTCCCCTTTCTTAACGGCATCTTTGCGCACTCTCCCGTTTTTTGCGCGGGGAGCGTGATGCATACAGCACGGAAAATACATATGTGAACACTGCGGCGGATGCAAGGTACAGCACCCGCTGCACGGTGAATGAGCACGGCAGTCTTGTGACGGCAAGCGCAGCCGCCGCGATCACCGGATAATGGATAAGATAGATATACGGGCTGAGCCTGCCGAGGTGCAGCATGACCCTGTTTGTCAGCAGCCTCACAGTGGGACCGCGGGCATAGGCAAAGGCAAGAACCAGCATGGCCGCAGGAAGCATATATTTGAGCGAGTAATCGAAAAAAGCGGGCAGACGCGGTGCGGATTTCGGGAGAAGCCCCGTACACAGGGAGCATACCGCCGCGAGCACGGTCAGCGCTTCAAAGGCGGCGGCCTGCGCTTTGGTAAAAACCTGCTTCTCTGTTTTAAGGAAAATATACCCGAGATTGCAGCCTATCCAGAACGCCGGAAGCCTCATTGGCGGGAACACTTGAAGCAGCCACTGCACCGTGCCGCCGTTTCGCCCCAGCAGCGCGCCGAGCCATGCGCTGCCGCAGCCGTAATACGACGCGGCCGCCTGAACGGCAAACAGCAGCACGCACAGCACCGCCGCCTGCGCCGTGCTGCGCAGACGCCTCACGGTTTTGAGAACGAGCGGGAACATGAAGTACAGAAAAGCGCTTACCGAAAGGTACCACGACACGATATTAAATGAAAAGTAGAAGTTCTCTGACGGGAACCATGTCTGGATCAGGAGAACATTTGCGATAAACGGCGCAAAAAGCTGTAATGTCGGCTTTGCAAGTCCGGTTATGAGCGCATAGGCATACTCCGCGACGAACAGAGCCATTGTGAGAAGGTGGAGCGGATAGAGCTTTTTCACCTTACCGTGTGCAAATCGGAAGCACAGAGACACGCTCACCGCGTCAAGCTCCGTGCGGTCATAGTAGTTGTATACGAGCAGAAAGCCCGACATGATAAAAAAGGTCGTGACGCCGAGATAACCCGTATATATGGTGACGTGGGTATGCAGCAGGATGACGGACAGGCAGCACAGCGCTCTCAGCGCACCGAAGGACTCAAGGCGTTTTTTTGTCTGCGGCACTTTTCAAACACTCCCTTGGATTTGATGTACGAAACGTTTTGCTTTATATTATAACATAAAATTTCGGATATTCCATATCAACTCTTGTTTTTTTCCCGCTGCTTCAATATAATTACTTTATATAAAAAACTTTGCACGGGAGGCTGTTATGTTCTTTACCAAAATGCACGGAGCGGGGAACGATTTTGTGATCATAGACAACCGCAGAGGGGAGATCGGGGAGGAGCGGCTTAGCGCTCTTGCCGTAAAGCTCTGCGCATACCATACCGGCGTCGGGGCGGACGGGCTTATGGTCGTCACCGACAGCAGCGCCGCCGACTATGGGATGATTTTTTACAACAGCGACGGCAGTCTCGGAGAGATGTGCGGAAACGGGGCAAGATGCATCTGCCGCTACGGTTATGAAAACGCGCTTGCCGGTGAGGTACAGCGCGTCGAAACCGCTTCCGGCATTGTTGTCGGCAGGAGGATAGATGAAAGACGCTACCGCGTTCGCCTCAACGACCCGTCGGTCATCGACGCGCACAGGGCGGTAAACGTTGACGGGACGCAGTACGACTGCGCTTACATTGAGCTGGGCGTTCCGGGACTTCCGCACGCGGTGGTCCGTCTTGACGGCTGGGACGCGATAAGCACGGATAAGCTCCGTGAGCTTGGGCGTGCGCTCAGATGGGCGAAGGAGTTTCCCAAGGGCGCAAACGTCACCTTTGTGAGTCCCCTGCCCGACGGAAGCTTCAAAGCCGTCACGTTTGAGCGCGGCGTTGAGGACTTTACGCTTGCCTGCGGCACCGGCTGCGGCTCGACGGCGGCGGCGCTTGCCGTGCTGGGGCTTACCTCGGGAGAGAATGTGACGGTGCATATGCCGGGCGGGGACATAGATGTGAGCCTTGACGCGGCGGACGGCCGTGTCGGGAATATCTGCATCACCGGTCCGACAGCGGTCGTATTCAAGGGAGAGCTTTTTGAAATATAATGGAGAGAAAGCTTGTTCTTGACGGGCGGATGCTGACGTATGAGCTTGAGCGCAAGCAGGTGAAAAATATCAACCTGCGCATAAGACCGGACGGAAGCATATACGTCTCCGCGCCGCGGCGGATGCCGGAGAGCATGATAGAGGCGTTTCTTGAATCAAAGGCGGAGTTTATATTCAACGCCGCGGAGCGCGCCGGAAAAAGGCGCAGAGAGATCCCGGCGGGGAAAATGCTCGTCCTCGGGTGCGAGGTCGAGGACGGGTTTGACAGTGAACGGAAGCGGGACGCATGGCTCAAGGAGCAGTGCGTTGAGGCGGTGAGCCACGCTTTCGCACGGCTGTATCCGATATTTGAACGGCGCGGAGTGCCTTTGCCGGAGATAAGGTTCCGCCGCATGAAAAGCCGCTGGGGAAGCTGCCAGCCGGTGCGCGGCGTGCTGACGTTCAATTCCGCGCTCATCCACGTGCCGGAAAGGTGCATTGAATATGTGGTGCTGCATGAGCTGTGCCATTTTATCCGCCCCGACCATTCCCCGCGCTTCAGGGCGGAGCTTGACGCGCTCATGCCGGACTGGAGAGAGCGGCAGAAGGAAATACGCGGATACGAGGGGCTTCTGTATTGACCCGACCGCGGAGAAAATGGCGCTAATATATAAAAACAGGAGAAAAAGATATGGGTATTGTAGTGATAGGCAATGTTTTTGTGGATATCAAGGGCTTCCCGCACGGCAAGTATATCCCCGGCGGCAGAAATGCGGGGAACGTGCTGACGGTACACGGCGGCGTAGGACGCAACGTGGCGGAGGATATCGCAAATGTTGAGCTTCGCCCGACCTTCGTTTCTCTGGTGGACGACACGGCGGAGGGCGAGGAGGTCATAAAAAAACTCGGCAATCATAAGGTGAATACCGATTATGTCCTGAAAACGCCGGACGGAATGGGAATATGGCTGGCAGTTTTTGACGAGACGGGGGATATAGTCGCCTCCATCTCAAAACGGCCCGATTCATCCGCACTTGAGCGGCTTATCGAGGACAAGGGCGACGAGATATTTGCCGGATGCGACAGCATACTTGTGGAGATAGACCTTGACAAGGATATTATCAAGAGCGTTTTCCGCTTTGCCAAGAAATACAATAAAAGGGTGTACGGCGTTGTCGCCAATATGAGCATCGCTATCCAGCGGCGCGATTTCCTGCAATCGATCGACTGCTTCGTGTGCAACCTTGAGGAGGCGGAGCTGCTGTTCGTGAACAGGTATAACGGCCTTTCGCCGGAGGAGATATGTGAGCAGCTCAGCGAGGACGTGGTGAACGCGAAAATACCGTCGATGGTCGTGACGCTCGGCAGCCGCGGCTCGGTATATGCCTCCCTCACGGGGGAAAGGGGCGTTTATCCGGCAGAGCATGTCAACGTGCGCGACACCACCGGCGCGGGGGACGCTTTCTGTGCGGGCGTTGCGATAGGGCTGACCTACGGCAAATCAATGTCGGAGGCCGTAGAGATAGGCACGCGCCTTGCCGCCTCGGTCATAACTGTGGCGGAAAACACCTGCCCGCGCTTTTTACCGAGGGAGCTTGGCCTTGACATCGACGTCGAAGACTGATGCAAGGCGCTTCATACAGTGAGGAGTTAGGAGTGAGGAGTGAGGAGTTGCGGTGTCGGCATAGCCGACGGATTAAATTCATGGCTCCCCTGAAAGGGGAGCTGGCGCGACAGCGCCTGAGGGGTCTTTCTTGAGCTTTTCAACAAAGTGAGTGTTTTCTCTAACGTTCAATCTCTGTGAGACCCCTCCGGCTCGGCTTGTGCCGACCCACCTCCCCTTTCAGGGGAGGCTTTAAAATGCGGCAGCTTTTCCGGTACGATAGCTCCATGGCTCCCCTGATGAGGTAAGTAAGCGTCCAAATCTTTGATTTGCCCAACGCGCACTTATGCCCTTGGCTGAGCTGGCGCGACAGCGCCTGAGGGAGAGAAGCAATCACGGTTTATATTGTATTATAAAGATAAAGCAGCCCCTTTTGTCGAAGAAAACCGATTCTTTAAAAAGCCGAAAACCGCCGTCGCTGTGCAAGCGACGGCGGTTTAAATTATACGGGCGCGTATTTTGACTGCTTGGCGTCGTACATCTTCATGTCCGCGGTTTCAAGAAGCCTCTCCGCGTCCTCGACGGAGGAGCAGAGTCCGCTTACCTCACCCATACTGACGCCGAGACGCGAGGAAAAGATCTCTTCATTTGCCGTGTTTATCCGACGGCCTATTTCAGAAAAAATGTCGTCGGCCTCCCGCTGTGAGATGTCTTTCCCGACAATGACGAACTCATCCCCGCCGTAGCGGCAGAGAAAGAGCGATTTGCCGCTGCTGCCGCAGATATCCTTGAGCGTATCCGCGACGAAGCGTATCGCCCTGTCGCCCTCACTGTGTCCGTGCCGGTCGTTTATCACTTTGAAATCGTCTATATCAAGCATGAAAACCCGCAGCTCATGCGAACCCTTTCCCAAAAGCTCCCTGACATAGACGCTGAGCGCGCTGCGGTTATTCAGACCTGTCAGCGCGTCCTTCTGTATCTGCTCGTTCATCTCCCTTGCAAGAATCAGCACGATGGATATTGCCACGCCGCACTGCATCCCGATCACCCCATAGGAGAGCATCTGACAGACGGAAGCGGCCGCAGGCAGGATTATAAAATCAAACAGCGGGCGAAGCCTGTCCTTTTCTGCCTTGCTGTCCTCCTTTTTTATCCGCGCAAGAACCTTTACGCTCGCCGTGATCAGATAGCCCCATGCCACCGCCCAATGGAGATGGACACCGCGGCCGCGTGTATAAAGGTTCTGCGCGTCAATGCCGAACATAAAGCCGGTCAGCGGCGTAAGCAGCGTCAGTACGCTGATGAATACAAAGGGTATTGCCGAAAAAATTACGGTCTTCCTGTCCGCGATGCCGAGGGAAACGTCCACATAGCTGAGCCATGCCCAGCATACGCCGATCACGCCCTCAAAATACACCAGATTGCTTATTATCAGCAGCGCTCTCGCGCCGGCAAACATTTTTCCGTTGCATGCGGCAAATATAATGTCGGAAACGCACATTGCCGCCGCGCTTATAATGACCCGGCTGACGGCGCGGCTCCTGGCGGACGGGATGCGATTCGACCCGTGCATATAAAAAGCAGCGCCGCAGAGCAGCAGCATGCTCATGATATTTACCTGAAGATTGTATACCATTGATTTCTGCCCTTTCGACATGGTTCGCAACTATTATACTTCTTTCTGCCACGTTTGTAAAGTGGCTTGACCACAATGGCGCCCGTTTCGACAAATGCTTGCAAAGACGGCGCGGAATCTGTATAATAATTACGGAGGGAATGAGCCATGCATATTAAAGAACGAAGCAAAACAAAGCTGTATGTCGTTTCCATCGTGATAGTGTCCGTTCTTGTGCTGGGCGTGATAGTACTCTGGCTTGCCCGGCGCGGTCAGGAAAGCGCCCCGGAGCAGTCGCTCACCTCGGAAACGCTCTCCGTGCCTACGCCCAAGGTCATTATCAGAAACGTGGGGAAGAAGATAACCGCGCAGACCCTTCAGGACGGGCTTAACGATATGGGCTTTCTCGTCACGGCGGAGTATTATTTTACCGATGTGATAAGCTATACGAGCGTCAGACGGCTTTTCAACACCATAGAGCTTGGCATAACCGAAACGAACTACTGCGCCGCTTACGACGGCACGGTCAACGCCGGGATAGACTTTTCCGGCGTCACGGTAGAAATGGACGACGCGCTCGGAACCGTCGTCGTCCGCGTCCCCGCCGCCGAAATTTTCGACGTTGACATCGACACCGACAGCTTCCGCCTCATCTCCGAAAAAAGCGGGCTTGGCAACCCCGTCTCCGTTGCCGATTTCAACACCTCCCTTGCGGAGCTTGAATCTACCGCGTCGGAAAAGGCGCTGGAGCGCGGTGTGCTTGAAAAGGCGGACGAAAACGCACGGCTCATCATCCGCGGCTTTGTCGGCAGCCTTGTCGATCTGTCACGGTATACGGTGTCCTGCGTTTCCGACAGCGCTCAGGAGGCAGAAAAATGAACGATACGCTCAAAAAAATCCTTATAACCGCGCTTTTGGTACTCGTTGCGGTAATATCAGCCCTGCCCGCCGCGGATCTTCTGTCGTCGGACGATGCGAACGCACGGATAATCGCCTCGATCGATGAAAAGGTCAACACCGTGCTGAAGCTTACATCGTCCTCCGCACTCGTTTCGGCGGGCATATCCGCGATCCCCGGCGATACAGCGACGCCGATAGCCGAAAAGCTGGCGGATTTTTCGCAGTACTTCCTGCTTATCCTGTGCGTGCTGTATACGGAGAAATTCCTTCTCTCCGTCATCGGCGCCGCCGTTTTCAGGATACTCATTCCGTGCGCCTGCGCTTTTGCGATAATAGGCCTTTACCGTATGCCGAAGCTTATGGGCAGGCTTTCGCTCAAGCTCTTTATCTTTGCCGCCGCGCTGTATATCGTTATCCCGCTGAGCGTGGGCATATCCGACATGGTGTATGAAAGCTTTGATTCGGCGATAGACAACACGCTTGTCTCGGCGCAGCAGTTTACGAACGACACATCGGAATTTGTCGAGGCGGACGACGACGCCACGGTCATAGATATGCTCATGGAAAAGCTGTCGGAGACTACCACGGGGCTGGCGGCAAAGGCGGCGGATATCCTCAACAGGTTTATCGAGACGCTTGCCGTGATGATAGTCACCTCCTGCGTCATACCGATGCTCGGTCTTGCGTTTTTTATATGGTTCGTCAAGCTACTGACGGGTCTTGACCTCTTCAAATATATACCGAAAATCAAAGCCCGTGAGAGGGCTTATGCCGGCGCGGATGACGACGGCTGATACAACGGCGGCTATTGCCGAAGAATGAATGAACAGGAGAAAATAATATGGAAATCGGAATCAAAGGACGTGCGGAGGATACCGTAAGCGAAAAAAATGTTGCAAGCAAAATAGGCTCCGGCGTGGTGGACGTATATGCGACGCCCTGCCTTATCGGTCTTATGGAGGAAGCGGCGCAGACTTCCGTCGCTCCGTTCCTCGGCGAGGGCATGACGACGGTCGGCACGAAGCTCAACGTCAGCCACGACGCGGCGACGCCCGTCGGAATGAAGGTCTGGGCGGAGAGTGAGCTTATCGAGGAGGACGGCAGACGGCTCGTTTTCAGCGTGAAGGCATATGACGAGTGCGGCCTGATAGGACAGGGCGAGCATGAGCGCTTTGTCGTGAAGCTTGACCGGTTCATGGAAAAGGTCGGCGCGAAAAAGAAATAATATTGAAAAGGGGACAGACCGATGAATTTTGAGCTTTACATCCCTGCGAACATCACGTCGTACCTCGACGGCTTCAACCGCAAAAGATATGCCGCGCTCTGCGACGAATATATGAAGCTCTGCCAGCCGTTTTTTGACGAGCTTGAGCAGTGCGCCGATATCCCCGCCGCTGCGCGTGAGCTTGCGCAGTGGATGGACGGCAGGGTGAGCGGGCTTTTCAAAAAGAGAAAGTTCTGCGATATGCAGTATTTCCTCCTGACCTTTGCCGCCCCCGCCGCGCTGGAAAGACACAGCGAAAAGGCGGATGCGTTTGCCGAGGCGGTGAGGAGCGAGTGGATGGCGCGCCATCCGGATATGCCCTATGAATGTACCGACTTTGAAAGACTGAGAAACGGATTCAGCAACAAAATTTTCGGCTTCAGCATAGGCTCAGGTGGCGGAAAATGAAAGAAAAACTGATAAACGATCTCAACAACACGAAAAACGCCACGCACGTTATCCGCATCATCGGCTGCGGCTATGTGGCGGTAACATGCGGAAAGGTCGTCCTTGCGTATTTTGACAAGGGCGACGTGTCGCTTGCGCTGATGCTCTGCGCGTCGGTGCTGACGCTTATAGCGCTCGGCATCGCCGTTATCAGCCTCTGGGCGACAGCGAAGGGCTACTGCGTTGAATATAAGGGCAAAGCCCCGTGGATATCTGCGGGCGCGGATGAAGAAGGTGCGGAAGAAGCAACGGAAGAAGACGCTCCGGAAGAAGACGCTCCGGAAGAAAATACCGCCGGATTTCCCGCGGAAGAAGTATCGGAAGCCGAAAACGGGAAATGAGGAGCTTTATACAGTTAGGAGTGAGGAATGAGGAGTGAGGAGTTGATGTGCCGCCGCCGAGGAGCCTGTGCTGGTCGCCATTGAGCGCGCCGGGATCAAGGCGCCCTCCCGCTGCCGCAGCGGCGAATGCGGCTGGTGCAGAAGCAAGCTCGTTTCCGGCACGGTCTGCATCCCCGAGGAAAACGAACTGCGCCGCTGGGCGGATGTACGCTATGGCTACATCCACCCCTGCTCCTCCTTCCCCGCCTCCGACCTTGTTATCGAGGTTCCGGGCGAATATCTCGGCTGACAGTAATATGTCTGTTCCGGGACGCGTCATTTCAGGCGCGTTCCGGAATTTTTTCTTGCGCAGGAGGCGCGGCGGTGATATCCTAATGGAAATAAAATTGCAGAAAAAAGGTGCGGAATTTGAAAAGATACGATGCGGGAAAATGCGACATTGCGGTGATCGGCGCGGGACACGCGGGAATAGAGGCGGCGCTGGCCGCGGCGCGGCTGGGGCTGGATACGGTATGCTTCACCGTCAATCTTGACAGCGTGGGCAATATGCCGTGCAACCCCGCCATAGGCGGCACCGGCAAGGGTCACCTTGTGCGTGAGCTGGACGCGCTCGGCGGCGAGATGGGAAAGGCGGCGGACAAGGCCTGCATCCAGTACCGGATGCTCAATCTCGGGAAAGGCCCCGCGGTACATTCGCTGCGGGCGCAGGCGGACAGGCGGCGCTATCAGGAGATAATGAAGCACACTCTTGAATTGCAGGATAATCTCCGTGTAAAGCAGGCGGAGATAGTAGATATCGGCGTTGAGGACGGCAAAGTCGTCTCCGTCACCACGCACACGGGGGCGACCTATAAATGCGCCGCCGTTATCGCCGCGACGGGTACATATCTTGACGGGCGCACGATCGTGGGCGAGGTGCTGCGCTCCTCCGGACCGGACGGGCTTGCCGCCGCCGTGCCGCTGGGCGCAAGGCTCAAGGAGCTTGGGCTGAATATGCGCCGCTTCAAGACCGGCACCCCGCCGAGAGTGAACCGGCGCACGGTGGATTTTGATAAAATGGAGATCCAGCCGGGCGATGAGGAGATAGAGCCGTTTTCCTTCTCCACGAGTGAAAAATGCGATAACTCCGCCGTGTGCTATCTGACATATACAAACGAGCGCACACATGAAATAATCCGCGCAAACCTTGACCGAAGCCCCATATACTCCGGCGTTATCGAGGGCGTCGGCCCGCGCTACTGCCCCAGTATCGAGACAAAGGTCGTGACGTTCAAGGACAAGCCGCGCCACCAGCTTTTTGTGGAGCCTATGGGCAAGCAGACGGAGGAGCTTTATATTCAGGGCTTTTCATCCTCACTGCCGGAGGAGGTGCAGATAGAGATGCTGCATACCGTCCCAGGGCTTGAGCACGCAGAAATGACGCGCTGCGCCTACGCGATAGAGTATGACTGCATCGACCCGACGGAGATGTATGCAACTCTTGAGAGCAAGAAGATATCCGGCTTTTACGGCGCGGGGCAGTTCAACGGCTCCTCCGGCTACGAAGAGGCAGCGGTTCAGGGCTTTGTCGCGGGCGTCAACGCGGCGCGGAAGATAAAGGGTGAAACGGCGTTCATTCTCCGCCGCTCGGACGGGTATATCGGCACGCTTATCGACGACCTTGTGACCAAGGGTACGAATGAGCCGTACCGGATGATGACATCGCGCAGCGAGTACCGCCTCCTGCACCGGCAGGACAACGCCGATCAGCGCCTTTCGCGCATAGGCTTTGAGATAGGGCTTGTGAGCGCGGAGCAGTATAACAGGGTGCTTGAAAAGTATGCCGCCGTCGAAAAAGAGCTTGACCGGCTTGAGCATACCCATATCGCGCCGGGTGCGCAGCTGTCCGCGCTGCTTGAGGCGCACGGCACCGCGGACGTCAGAAACGGCGCTTCTCTTGCCGAGCTTGTGCGCCGTCCGCAGATAAGCTACCGCGATATCGCGCCGTTTGATAAGGATAGACCCGCGCTTTCGCGCACGATATGCGATCAGGTCGAGATACGCCTCAAGTACGACGGGTATATCAAGCGGCAGCTGAAGCAGGTGGAGGAGTTCAAAAAAATGGAGGAGCGCAGACTCCCTGATGATATTGACTATGACGATATAGTCGGTCTGAGGCTTGAAGCGAAGGAAAAGCTGAAAAAAATACGTCCGGACAATTTCGGTCAGGCAGGGCGCATATCCGGCGTGTCGCCGGCGGATGTGACGGTGCTTATGGTGTATCTGGAGAACAGAAGATGAAAAAAGTGGTTTTGGGTTTTTCCGGCGGGGTGGATTCCGCCGTGTGTTCGGTGCTGCTTAAAAGGCAGGGCTATGAGGTGCATGGGCTGTACCTTGACAATACGGATGAAAACGCGCTCAGCGACGCGGTGAAAACGGCGGAATTTGTCGGTATCCCGCTTGAGGTGCGCGACGTGAGGGCGGAGCTTGAGGAAAAGGTATGCAGACCGTTCACGGCGTGCTATCTGCGCGGCGAAACGCCGAACCCCTGCATACTCTGCAACCCGTCGATGAAATTCAGAAACCTCATCGAAGAGGCGGACAGAATAGGCGCGGAGCATATCGCCACCGGACATTACGCAAGATGCGAAAACGGAATATTGTATAAAGGCCGTCCCTCGAACGATCAGAGCTATATGCTCTGCCGGCTGAAGCGGGAGCAGATAAGCCGCCTTGTCCTGCCGCTCGGAAGCTTTGAAAAGACCGAGACGCGGCGAATGGCGGAGGAGCTTGAGCTGCCCGTTGCGCACAAGGGCGACAGCATGGAAATATGCTTCATCCCCGACAAGAACTACATCGGCTGGCTTGTCCAAAGAGCGAAAATGCCGCCGGAGGGGGATTTTATATTCCACGGCGAGGTCGTAGGCCGGCACGAGGGTATCTACCGCTATACCGTCGGTCAGCGCAGACCCGGTCTTTTTGACGGGCGGAAGCTATATATTTCCCGCATAGACGCCGTGCGCAACACAGTGGAGCTTGCCCTCTGGGAGGAGCTTTTCAAGACAGAGGTAACTGCGCACGATTTCAACTGGATGATCGACGTCCCGTCTGCGCCGGTTCGTGCCAATGTCCGTGTGCGGCACACCAAGTGGGAAAATCCGCCGTGCATCGCAAGGATCGAGGGGGACAGGGTGAAAATAACCTGCGACGAGCCGGTTCGCGCCCCTGCCGCAGGGCAGTCCGCCGTTCTCTATGACGGTGAGCGCGTTCTTGGCGGCGGGTTTATTGAGTGAGGAGCTCCATTGAGTGAGGAGATAGGAATGAGGAGTGAGGAGTTATTGTGTCGGCTCTGCCGATACCTTAACTTCACTCTCCGCTCTCCACTCTCAACTCTTGCGCGCACGGCGGCGCTTCTTGTGCTTTGTGCAATACAGACAAATATAAAGTGCATAAATTAGAAGCTGTCACAATTGACTTTATATGTAAAAAATAATATACTACTTACAGAGTTTCTTTTTTTACAGCAAAAACGAACCGGTTCACCTGACGCAAAACGCAGATTATTGATGAAAACGGCAGACCGGCAATGAAAACCGCCGCCGTTTCCTTTGATGACGCTTCGTTAAATCGCACAAATCCGACAAGCGGAATCTGATACAATTCTTTGCGCGGAACCGCCGGCGCTGCAGGGCGTTTTTGATAAGCGTAAAAAAGTATCAAACAGAAACGGGGGGCTGAACTTTGGCTCAGTTGCTTGAAATGCGCGGCATAGAAAAGTCTTTTCCGGGCGTGCACGCCTTGGCGGACTGCCGTTTTGACCTGAACGCGGGCGAGGTACACGCGCTTGTGGGTGAAAACGGAGCCGGCAAAAGCACCCTGATGAAATGCCTGTCCGGCGTGTATAAGAAGGATGCGGGACAGATATTGATCAACGGGGAAGAGGTTTCCGTCAACAACGTTCACGATGCGCAGAATCTGGGCATAAGAATAATCCATCAGGAGATAAATCTTATGCAGGATCTTACGGTCGCGCAGAATATCTGGATAGGCCGCGAGCCTATGAAGGGGATATTTACCGACGACAGAAAGCTCAACGCCGACACGAGGACGCTGCTTGAGTCGCTGCATCTCGGTCAGCTTGACCCGACAACGCCGGTAAAGAAGCTGACGGTCGCATTGCAGCAGATGGTGGAAATAGCAAAGGCGCTCAGCTTCGATTCCACGAAAATAATGATAATGGACGAGCCGACTGCGGCGCTGACGGAATCGGAGATCGATGATCTTTTCAAATTCATAAAAATGCTCAAGGAGAAGGGCGTCGGGATAATCTATATCTCACACCGGCTTGAGGAGCTGCGTGTGGTTGCGGACAGAGTGACCGTCATGAGAGACGGGCAGTATATCGACACAAAGCCCATGAGTGAGCTTACCCTGCCCGACATAATACAGATGATGGTCGGGCGCGTGATATACGAGGAGCCGAAGAGCCATTCCATGGTCGCCGACGATGCGCCCGTTGTACTCGAATGTGAGCATCTCTGCTCAAAGGACGTCCACGACGTCAGTTTTCAGCTCAAAAAGGGCGAAATACTCGGCTTCGCAGGGCTTATGGGCGCGGGACGCACAGAGACAATGCGCCTTATCTGCGGCGCCGATCCGATGGATTCGGGTACGATAAAGATAAACGGGAAGGAAGTCACGATAAAAAGTCCGCAGGATGCGGTGAAAAAAGGCATCGGATATCTCAGCGAGGACAGAAAGCGCTTCGGGCTGTGTCTGGGGCTTCCCGTTTCCGACAATACCGTGCTGCCGACGCTTGACGAATACTCTAAGGCGGGCGTCGTGCAGAAAAAGCGCGTCACAGAGATGACCGGTACATATATCGACAGCATCAAGATAAAAACGCCCGGCACGGAAGCGCTTGTAAGGGGGCTGTCCGGCGGCAACCAGCAAAAGGTCGTCATAGCGAAGTGGCTTGAAAAGAACTGCGACATCCTGATATTCGACGAGCCGACAAGGGGTATAGACGTCGGCGCTAAAAGCGAGATATACAAGCTTATGACCGAGCTTGTGGAGGAAGGCAAGTCGATAATAATGATATCCTCGGAGCTGCCTGAGATACTGAGAATGAGCGACAGGATCATCGTGCTCAACGAGGGCGTAAAAACCGGCGAAATGCTTATACAGGACGCAGATCAGGAAAAAATCATGCATTATGCAACAGGGGGCAAATGATGGAAAAGCTTGATACTAAAAAGAAACTGGATATGCAGAAGCTGCTTGCTCCTGCCGCGCTCGTTATCCTCTATGTGCTCTTCTCTATCTTCGGCAACAACTTCTTCACGCTCGACACCTTCAAAAACATCCTTGAGGCGAGCTATTACATAGGCTTTATGGCCTTCGGCGTCACCTTTATAATCATCACCGGCGGCATTGACCTCTCTCTTGGTACGGTCATGATGTGTTCGGCGCTTCTCGGCGCGTACACTTTCAATCACGGCTGGCCGCTGCTTGCGTCGGTGTTTCTGGTGCTTGTGGTAGGCGTGCTGTTCGGCGCGCTCAACGGTGTGCTTGTTGCCAAGCTCAAGCTGCCGCCGTTCATCGCAACGCTGGGTACGCAGATGGTCTCAATGGGTCTCGGCTCCATCCTCACCCATGTTCAGGCACAGCACTGGCCCACCGCCTCCGACCCTCTGGGCGGCTGGTTCAAGCCGGTGTTCATCCGCCGCACGCTTTTCGGCATAAAGGGCTTTCCCGTGGGCGCGTTCTGGCTGATAGGCGGGTTTATCGTGGCGTGGTTCATCCTGCATAAGACGAAGTTCGGCCGCTATACCTATGCGATCGGCTCCAATGAGGAGGCGGCGCGCCTTTCCGGCATCAACGTTGACGTGTGGAAGATCGGCGTGTATATGCTCTCGGGTCTGTTCATAGGCTTCTCCGGACTTATGTATGCCGCCGCATATACGACCATTACTCCCGGCACCGGCAACGGACAGGAGATGAACGGTATCACCGGCGTCGTCATCGGCGGAACGTCTATGTCGGGCGGCTCGGGTACGATGGTAGGGACGCTGATAGGCGTGTTCATCATGTCGGTGCTCAAAACGGGGCTTTCGGCCTGCGGCCTTCAGGCTCCGTGGCAGACATTCTTTACAGGCGTGGTTGTAGTGCTTGCTGTGCTGCTCGATATCCAGCGCAACAAAGCTGCAAATAAAAAATAATTTCAAAGGAGACAACGAAATGAAAAAATTCCTGGCACTGCTTTTAGCGATGATTATGGTATTTGCCATGTTCGCAATTACCGCCTCCGCAGAAGAGACCATGTACATCCCCGTTATGGCAAAGGGCTTCCAGCATCAGTTTTGGCAGGCCGTTGCAAAAGGCTCCGAGGATGCCGCAAAGGAATACGGCGTAGAGATTTATTTCGACGGCCCCGCCTCCGAGACTGAAATTCAGGCTCAGGTCGATATGGTCAAGAAAGAAATGGCAAAGAATCCCAAGGCTCTTGCTCTCGCCGCGCTTGATACCAGCGCTGTCACCGAAATTCTTGAAGAGTGCGCCGAGAAGGGCATCCCCGTCATCGGCTTTGACTCCGGCGTTCCCAACGATACAACCGGCGCGGTCGTCGCCACCGCCTGCACCAACAACGAAAATGCAGCCGCCATTGCAGCCGAGAAGTTCGGCGAACAGGAATCCCTCGTTGAGGCGATGAAGGCCGCCACTCCCGACGCGCCCGTTATTATCGCCTGCATTTCTCAGGACGCCGTTTCCGCTTCCGTCAGCGGCCGTACCACCGGCTTTGTCAACAGAATGAAGGAGATCGCCTCCGAGTACGGCACGGTTGCCGTTGAAGGCCACGAGAAGTGGGCAGCTCCCGCGGACGACGCTTCCATCATCATCCGCGTTGAGATCTCCGCCACCACCGAGGCAACCGCAGTTCAGACCGCTTCCAACACCGTTCTCGGCATGAAAGGTCTGAAGGCCGTGTTCCTCTCCAACGAAGGCGCTGTCACCGGCTTCCTCTCCGCAGTGTCCGACGGTGAAGACCTTGCAGAAGGCGGCAAGTATGAAGACCTCATTGTTGCCGGCTTTGACGCGGGCAAGACCCAGAAGGCTGCTGTCCGCAACGGCTGGTTCCTCGGCTCCGTCACTCAGGATCCGTACCACATCGGCTACTACGCGGTAGAGATGGCTGTCAAGGCCGCAAAGGGCGAGGAAGTCAGCGATGTTGACACCGGCGCTCAGTGGTATGACGCATCCAACATTGACGACGAGATGATCGCGCTTCTCGTTTACGACTGATAATCCGCTTCTTTTTCCATAATTATCTCAAAAAGGGCATCGGGGAAACCCGATGCCCTTGCCTTATCAAAATATCTCAAAATATCCGATCAGTTCTCGCGCTTTTTGCCGAAGAAGAACAGCGCGACGGTGCCGGGACCGGTGTGGGAGCCGATCGTCGTACCGACGTTGTATATCTCGACCTTGCCGTTGAGATTCCGGAAGCGCTCCTCGATAAGATCGGCGACCTGACGCGCATCGTCCATGCAGTCGGACATGGAGATGAAGCATCTGCCGGAGTAGTCAAGTCCGTCGAACGCGTTCTGTTCCATGCGCGCAACGATCTCGCGGATGACCTTTTTCTTTGTGCGTATCTTTTCCCTGGGAATGAGCCTGCCGAGATTGTCCATGTTGAGCAGCGGGCATATCTGGAGCGCGCCGCCGAAGATCGCCGCCGCTTTGGAGATCCTGCCGCCGCGCACATATGTGGAAAGATCCGTCGAGAAGAACCAGTGATGCACGTTGAGCTTGTTGTCCTCTATCCACTGAGCAAGCTCCGCCGCGCTCAGTCCCTCATCGCGCTTTTCCGCCGCGCTGACCATGAGCAGACCGTAGCCGGAGGAGGCGCCGAGAGAGTCGATTATATAAAGTTTTCTGTCGGGGTATCGCTCGTTGAGAATAAGGGCGGCGTTTTTCGCGGAATTGATAGTGCCGGATATGCCGGAGGAAAGGCAGACGTGAACAACATCCAGACCCTGCTCCATGAAGTCGCTGAAAAAGTCAACATATTCGGAGATATTTACCTGAGAGGTGCGGGTGTCCGCGCCCTTTCTTATTTTTGCGTAAAATTCGTCGTAGGGGATGCTTTCGCCGAGATCGTCGATGTATTCCACACCGTCTATCGCAAAGTGGAACGGAACGACCTTGATGCCGCAGCTTTCAAAACGCTCCCTTGAAAGATCGGCGGTAGAGCAGCAGGTCAAAACATAATCAGCCATTTATCTGATTCCTTTCTTAAATACGTTACATGTATATTCTAATATGCCGCATAAGGCAATGCAAGCTACTGACGCGCCGTCCGGTTCTACTCATAAGAAAAGCCCCGTAGAATGTTTTTGATAAAACTCTACGGGGTGAAGCACAAGTCTACTCAGAGTAGACTTGCCGAAATATGTTATGCGTTTCCGGAAAAATCTCAATTTTCACGCTTTTTACCGAAGAAAAAGAGCGCAACTGTGCCGGGACCGGTGTGAGAGCCGATGATCGTTCCTATGTCGGATATCTCTGCCCTGCCGTCTTTGAGATTCGGAAAGCGCTCCTCGACAAGCGCGGCGACCTGACGCGCATCGTCCGGGCAGCCCGCTGCGGAGATAAAGCATCTGCCGGAGTAGTCAAGTCCGCCGTCGGCATTTTCCTCCATCTTCTTTACGATCTCCGCAATGACTTTCTTCTTTGTACGCACCTTCTCACGCGGAATGAGCCTGCCGAGATTGTCCACGTTGAGCAGCGGGCATATCTGGAGCGCACCGCCGAAAACGGCCGCCGTTCTGGATATCCTTCCGCCCTTCACATAGGTGGACAGGTCCGTCGAGAAAAACCAGTGGTGTACCCTGAGACGGTTGTCCTCTATCCACTGCGCAAGCTCCGCCGCGCTCAGACCCTCGTCACGCTTTTCCGCCGCGCTGACCATAAGCAGACCGAAGCCCGCCGAGGCGGCGAGAGAGTCAACTATATAAATATTCCGTTCGGGATACTGCTCCTTCAGAATTTCGGCGGCGTTTTTTGCGGAATTGACGGTTCCGGAAAGACCGGAGGACAGGCATACATGAACTATGTCATATCCTTGCCTGAGAAAACCGCCGAAGTAGTCCACAAATTCGGAAATATTGACCTGGGATGTGCGGGTATCCGCGCCGTTTTTTATTTTATTGTAAAAAACATCGTAGGGCATGCTCTCGCCAAGATCGTCTACATATTCCGTCCCGTCAACGAAAAAGTGGAAGGGGACAAATTTTATGCCGCACTTTTCGATAAGCTCTCTTGAAATATCAATGCTGGAGCAGCAGCTCAAAATATAATCGGCCATGTATGCGTTCCTTTCATGCTTGATGCCGATATTCTATCGCAGACGCAGAGAAAAACGCAAGCATTATCGTATTCCGGAACTCTACTGTTAGTATAATCCCCTCAGGACGGCCGCCTGAGGGGATCGCACATGCGTTCTACGCAGAGTAGAAATTTACTTTTTTGTTATGTATTTCCGGAATCTGAGCGGCTTTTTCGTCAGATTGCAGGCAAGAAATACCACAGCAGCCGCCGGAACGAGAATAATGAAGACCTGCCATATATGCTTATCGGGGAAAATGAAATATATCGCGAGGAAGAGCGATGCAAGGAACGCCGTGATATAAAATTGCAGGTTTTTCTTAGGATAAAATATGCTGACAAGAATGATATGCACAAGAAGCGACACCGGCAGCGCAAAAACAAAAATGCGCCAGAACAGGATGTCGAATATCCACAGCACCGAAAAAGCCGTGACCGCCGCCGTCCATATCGAGACGATGACAAGCACGATAAGCGTTTTGGCGCTGTATGTCCTGCCGGGGTCGGCGTCCTCCTCATCCTCCGGGACGGGCGCTTCTTCCTCCGGCTCGGCAGGCTGCATCTCCCACTGGTCGTGGGAGGAGAGCAGGTAATCCACCGTAACGTCAAACATGGCGGCAAGCTGCGTGAGGACGAATGCATCCGGTATCGCCTCGCCGCGCTCCCACTTTGAAATGGTCTTGTCCGAATAGTTCAGCCGTGCGCCCAGCTCCGCCTGAGTAAGACCGGCGCCCTGCCGCAGTCTTATAATATTGCTGGCGGAGATGAGCTTCAAATCGTTAAGCTGCATACGCTGATACCTGCCGCTCACGCCGGCGGGACGCACCGCGGCATAATCTGTCGTTCATTGAATATCCTCCGTTTTATCAGTCTGCGGCGTAGAAATCAGTTCTCAGCTCCTGAGCGGTGATCACTCCGCCGTTTACCTCCTGCCCGACGACGCCGGAATAGTAGCTGTCGCCTCTGGGGTCGCTTATCACGATCGCGCCGAGGTATGTACCGTCCGGCAGCGGCTCAAGCGTGATTTCCGAGCCGGAGCCGATGCGTATCCTGTCTCCTGTGAACTCGTAATCGTATCCGTCGGAGAAGCTGTGCGCGGAGTAAATGGGCATTACAGTTTTGCCCGCCGCGACGGTGTCAAGCTGCCGCGTGTTGAGCATCAGAATGGTGTCGTCGCCGGTCTGTATCTTTTTAAGGCCGGAAATGCTGAACCGCTCGCTGTCGCGGCTGTACGTGAACATGAGATAGCAGTCCTCTCCCTCGCAGCGCACCTTGCTGCGGTATTCGAGCGAGGAGGCGGAGGAGCTGACGATCTCCGTTGACAGCGGCACTCCGTCAAGCGCTATCCACTTCCCGTCAAATTCGTTCACAAGGCTGCCCTCGCCGTCCGCGACGATATATTCGTCGCGCCCGTAATATGTCACGGTTTCAAGCGCTTCGTCATAATACGCAAGCTCAAGCGAACAGCCCTGTATCATGCTCATGAGCTTTTCGTCCACCGGAACGGACCATAAGCCCTCTCCGATAACGGGGTCAATATGCTCTATCCCGCTGAATACGCTGACATCAAGCACCTCCGGCTCACGGCCGGAAAGCTCCGCGGCGTATTCGCTCATCTCCTCGTTGAGGCAGCCTGCGATCTTATAGTAATAAAGGGCGCTTACGTTCTCATCGGGGCATATGTCGTATATAAACTCCATGCATCCTATCAGCCCGCCGAGAGCGCTTGTTTCGACGGGGACGAATACGGAAAGCCCCTGCGAATCGGCAAGAGCAGCGCTTTCCCTGTGGTAAAGAACTGCCTCTCTGAGCAGCGTCCGCACTTCCTGCGCCTCGTCCGGATATGTATCGTCGAGCAGATCCATATAGCCGCCGAGATCGACGGCGTTGACGCGGTCGTAAACGTAGCTTCCGTAGCGGGTCGCGCTGCCCGCCTTGCGGCCGATGTCGGCAAGAACGCCAAGGTCGCCTGCGGCGTCCCTCAGCTGCGCCCGGCACAGCTTGCAGTATGCCTCATATGCCAGCGCGGCCTTGTGAACGTCCGTTACGGACATCGTGACCTCCTGATTGCCTATGAGACTGCCGAGGTTCGCGTTGAATGTCATATAGTAGTCGATGTAGGAATCCGCTATCGCACGGCCGACCTGCGCGGCGTTCATCGACGCATCGTCGGTCATTGCACGGAGCCACGCGCCGTAATCCCAGCCGTCGCCCGGCTCAAGCTCCTCGCTGGCGACGAGATATTCCGCAAAGCCGTCAAGACTATGCGCGACCTCGGCGGAGGCCATAAGGCAGGCGTCAAAGCCGATTATGTCGTATGCGGGAGCAGCCGTATCGGGGGCATATACCGCTTCAAAAGCCCCGCGCAGATCTTCGAGAGAAAGACCGGAGGAGAAAATGCTGTCATATCCGAACCCGGCCGCGCCGCTGCCGTGATCCCAGAGAATGAGTATCCTATGGTCGGCGGGATAATTGCCGTCGCAGAAGCGCATGAACTGCGCAAGCGTTTCCGGCGAACAGCTGTCCTGAAGCGGGAGATTCGACACTTCGGAGAAAACGCCGTCCTTATAAAGAAATCTCTGAGTCTTGTTGGGATTGACCATGGAATTTGTCCAATGCGTCGCGCCGCCGGTCTGGATGACGATGGAGATGTTGCTGCTCCACACGTCGGAGGTCATTTCGTATATGTCTGCGGACGCCGCGCCCATGCCGGAGGCAAGCACAACGTCCTCTGTCACATAGGTGCTGGAGGAAGAGAGCGGGACGTTGGGCTTGTAGAGATATTCGGGCATTTCAAGTCCGCTGCGTTCAAGCTCACCGATAAAGGTGTCCAGATAGCCGAGACGCCGTTCCTGCGTACTCACGCTGTTTTCATAGCTGATGCCGGAGGTCATGGCTCTGGTAAGGTCGGAAAGATCGTTTTCGTCCTGATCCTCAAGGTTGGAACCGACCATGTAAACATATATGCCCCATGTGTCGTCCTTCCCGTAAGGCTCCGACGCGTCTATGCGCGCACTGCCCTGTCCGTCGAGCGGGGACATTTCATATATGGTTTCCTTATCGACGGGTCTGCTTTCAAGCTTTTCAATGTAGCTCATGAGAAGGGAAGCGGCAAGGTCGGAGTCGAGAAACGCCGGAACGCCTATATGAAGGACAAGAACCGCTATGACAAGCACGGCGAGCAGCTTTTTCAGCCAGAAATTCCATGCCTTTACGAGCAGCGGCGCATCCTTATAGTATTCCCTGCGCGCGGCGCGTTTAGCGGCGCGGCGCTGTTTCTTCGCCGCTTTCCAGCGCTGACGGCGGGTGGTCTTTGGCTGCTGCACCTCCGCTCCTGACGCTTCGGGCAAAGGCTCTCTGTCTTCCTTCATTGCACACACCTCCGTGACAAAAATCAAAAACCTGATTAAAGTAATTTTAATCCATATCCGAACGGCAGTCAAGCGGTTTGTACTTGCCTGACTGCATGATTGCGGCTCTTTGGCAAAAGGGCTGCACTGCACTCCTGATTTCGGAAAACTTGTCCGCCGTCAGGCGGAAATTTTTACACTTTATCTATTTTTTTGCGCTTGAAAAAAGCTATAGTATAGGTTCAGAATAAACATGAGGTGAACAAAATGGATTCATTTGTCTGCTTTGATAAGGTTTGCAGAACCTACGACATGGGACAGATAAAGATAGAGGCGCTGAAAAATGCGTCCTTCAACATTCAAAAGGGCGAAATATGCGTTATAGTCGGCGCGTCCGGCGCGGGCAAAACGACGCATTCGGCGACCGCGGCTGGCTTGCGATAGCGCTCGTTATCTTCACCGTCTGGCGTCCGGCGACCTCCATTCCCGCGTCCATCCTCTTCGGCGGGCTGTATATTCTCAACGTCTACATCCCGACCGGTACCGACCTTGCGATAAAGGAGATATACAAAATGGCGCCCTATGTCGTCACGATCGTTGTGCTGGTCATTTCCTCCGTCCGCTCCAAACGCGAAAACCAGCCCCCCCGCCTCTCTGGGGCTTCCGTATTTCAGGGAAGAGAGATAACAAACCGGGACAGAAAAAAGGACGCTTTTATGCGTCCTTTTTTCTGTATGGTTCAGTGGCGAATACCGGGGCAGAGATAAACATTCGACGCCGAACCGGACTTTTTAGGGGACTCGGAAAGCAACGCTTTTCGGATCAGTTTTCCTTGCTATCCGTGCCTTTTTCTTCATCGGCCGCTTTCTCGCATCCGTTTTTGCGGATGCTGCAGCAGATAACAGGCACTGCAAGCGCAAGCAATATCGATACAACTATACTTGCAGTCATTCCGGCAGATACACCGGAGTTGGCATACAAGCTGGAGTAGGATGTGAGCGACGAATAAATGCGCTGCTCCGAGTAATTTCCGTAAAAGCTGAAGCATTGAATGACAAGCCCTATAATATAAAGCGGAGACCACTTTTTCCCGCGCTTGCAGAGAATGATGCTGATGATCGCAAGGATCATGAAAATCAGATTATAGCCGATTGCCTCTGCAATCAGTCCCAAAATATTTCCTCCGTTTCCCATAACAGAAACCTCCTTTTTCTTCTGCCCACGCGGCATATATTAACACAGATCGGGAAAAGAAGGTTTTTAGGTTTTATACACGAAAAGAATCAGCCGCACGGAATCGCTCCTGATTTCGGAAAACTTGTCCGCCGTCAGGCGGAAATTTTTACACTTTATCTATTTTTTTGCGCTTGAAAAAAGCTATAGTATAGGTTCAGAATAAACATGAGGTGAACAAAATGGATTCATTTGTCTGCTTTGATAAGGTTTGCAGAACCTACGACATGGGACAGATAAAGATAGAGGCGCTGAAAAATGCGTCCTTCAACATTCAAAAGGGCGAAATATGCGTTATAGTCGGCGCGTCCGGCGCGGGCAAAACGACGCTTCTCAACATTCTGGGAGGCATGGACGTTCTCACGTCGGGACACGCCGTGATCGACGGCAGCGACATTTCGCAATACTCAAAGCGCCGCCTCACACAGTACCGCCGTCACGACGTAGGCTTTGTCTTCCAGTTTTATAACCTCCTGCCGAATATGACCGCGCTTGAAAATGTGCAGATCGCAAGCCAGCTGTGCTCCGACCCTCTGCCCGCGGAAAAGGTTCTGACGGCCGTAGGGCTTGGGGACAGAATGTCCAACTTCCCCGCGCAGCTTTCCGGCGGCGAGCAGCAGCGCGTGGCGATAGCGCGCGCCCTTGCCAAAAACCCGAAGCTCCTGCTCTGCGACGAGCCTACCGGCGCGCTTGACTACAACACCGGCAAGCAGATACTCAAGCTCTTGCAGGATCAGTCACGCGAAAACGGCATGACTGTCGTTATAATCACGCACAATTCCGCGCTGACCGCCATGGCTGACAGGGTCATACGCCTCAAAAGCGGCGAGATCATCAGTGAAACGACCAACGGGCATCCCACGCCGGTGGAAGAAATAGAGTGGTGACGATATGCTGAAGCTGACTTTCAGAGAGATCCGCACAAGCCTTGGGCGGTTTCTGGGAATATTTGCGATCATTGCGCTGGGCGCGGGCTTTTTCTGCGGCCTGAAGCTAACAAAAACCAGCATGATCCACACGCTTGACGTTTACGCCGGCGAGCAGCATATGTTCGACTACGATCTTGTTTCGACCGTCGGCTTCGACGATGACGACGTCGCGGCGATTGAGCGGGACAGCGCCGTGAAGCTTGCCGAGGGCAGCAAGCAGGCCGACGCTATATTTGTCATGCCGAGCGGCAGCATCGTCCTGCATACGATGAGCGTGCCGGAAAAGCTCAATCTGCCGAGAGTAACGGCGGGCAGGCTTCCCGAGACGGAGAATGAGTGCGCCCTTGACGCATGGTATTTCAGCGAAGATCTGATCGGTAAGACGATAACGCTCAGCGAGGACAATGACGAGGACGATCTTGAAAACTTCAGGCCGCGCACATTTACCGTCACCGGTCTTTGCAAATCGCCGCTTTATATAAACTATGAGCGCGGCGGCACAAGCATCGGCAGCGGCAGCGTAACCGGCTTCGCTTTCCTCACGGAGGACGCGTTCGATACGGATTACTATACGCATCTCTACCTGACGCTTGAGGGCGTTTCCGGCGAGGTCTACTCCGACGAGTATGAGGACTTTGTGGACGCGGCGGAGGATCATATTACCGATCTCGGCAAAGAGAGGGCGGAGATACGCAGCGAAAAGCTCCGGGAGGACGCCGAGCAGGAGCTTGCCGACGCCCGCGTGAAGCTTGACGATGCGCACAAGGAGATCGACGACGCCAAGGTCAGGATAGAAGACGGAAAAAAGGACATAGAAGACGGCAAAAAGAAAATAGAGGACGGCGAGAACGAGTATTATGACGCGGTGGACGCCTTTGCCGCGTACCGCCGGATGATGCGCGGCTTTGCCATAAGCGATAATACAAACGATTTCAACAAAAAGCAGGCGGAGCTTGACGACGCATGGGAGGAGATCGTCGAACACAAGCAGGAGCTTGCCGACGCGGAGCAGGATCTGAAGGATGGGGAGCAGGATCTGAAGGACGCGGAGAAAAAGCTTGCCGACGCGGAGCAGGACTACGCCGACGGAGAGAAGAAGCTTGACGATCTGGACGACCCCGACTGCTATGTGCTTGACCGCAGTACAAACGTGGGCTATGTATGCTTTGAAAGCGATTCCGAGATAGTCCACGGCGTATCCAAGGTATTCCCGGTGTTCTTCTTCCTCGTGGCGGCGCTTGTGTGCATCACGACGATGACGCGCATGGTGGATGAGCAGCGCACACAGCTCGGCGTACTCAAGGCAATGGGCTATTCCGACGGCGCGATAATGAGCAAGTTCCTGCTGTACTCGGCGCTTGCTTCGGTGCTGGGCTGCGCGGGCGGCATCGCGCTGGGCGCGTGGGCAATGCCGAAGCTTATATGGCAGGCGTACAATATAATGTACGGCTTTGCCGATATCATAAACGCTTTCGACTGGAAGCTTGCGATAGCCTCCTCCGCGGCGTACCTCGTATGCTCGCTGTTTGCGACATGGCTTGCCTGCCGCAGCGAGCTTGCGGAGTCGGCGGCGTCCCTCATTCGCCCCCGCGCCCCGAAAGCGGGCAAGAGAGTGCTGCTTGAACACGTGGGCTTTATCTGGAAGCGCATACCGTTTTTGCGCAAGGTGTCGATAAGAAACGTACTGCGCTACAAGCAGAGAATGATGATAATGATCCTCGGCATAGGCGGGTGTACCGCGTTGCTGCTGACCGGCTACGGAATACGCGACTCGATACAGAATGTCGTCTCCTACCAGTATGACGAGATCTCCGATTACGACTGCTCGGTGAACTTCAAGGACGATATGACGCCCGAGATGCGCGCCGCCTTCCGCGGCAGGCACGGCGGCGTTATTTCGGACAGCGTGTTCCTGCACGACACGGTCAAGGACTGCTCCTCCGACACGGTCACGAAGACCGCGCATATCATTGTCACTGAAAATGATACGGCGGGCGATTATATGCTGCTCAAGGACGGCGGCGAGACGGTTGAATATCCCGGCAGGGACGAATGTGTGATAAGCGTGGGACTTTCAGAGGCTCTCGGCATAGGCAAAGGAGACACGCTGCGCGTATACGACGATGAAACCGGCGAGATGAATCTGAAAATCACGGGCGTTTTCAACAACTACGTCTACAACTACGTCTTCGTTACGAACGAGACCTTTGCCGCCCAGACCGGCGCTGCGCCGGAGATGAAGTGCGCATGGCTGCGCTTCGGGGCGGATAAGGACTCCCACGCCGCAGGCGCTGAGATCAACGGCGACGACGAGGTCGCAAGCACTCAGCTCACCGTCGATCTTGAGGATCGTATGAGTACAATGATGAGCTCGCTTGACTACATTGTGGTCGTTGTCGTGGTAAGCGCGGGCGCGCTTGCGTTCATAGTGCTCTGCTCACTGACCAATATATCCATAACCGAACGCCTGCGCGAGATCGCCACGGTCAAGGTTCTGGGCTTCTACGACAGGGAGACGGCAAGCTACGTTTTCCGCGAGAACAACGCCCTCACGGTCATCGGTTCGCTTGTCGGCATACCGATGGGCTACGCGCTGCACCGGTTCGTTATGGAGCAGATACGCATTGATCTTGTGCATTTCGACGCACGTATCCTCCCGACAAGCATAATCACCTGCGTGGCGCTGACGCTTCTGTTTGCGCTGATAGTCAACCTCGCAATGAAGCCGAAGCTCAGAAGGATAGACATGGCGCAGGCGCTCAAGTCAATAGAATAAAAAACTTTACTTGACAAAGAACCTCAATAAGATCCTTTGTCATGCTGAACAGGGGCTTTGCAATTTGCAAAACCCCTATTGAGACTGTCAAAAAACTATGCACCAAAGCCGGATAACAGAGCAGCAGGGGAGCTTGAGGGGGCAGCGGCAAAATACACATTTGCCGCTGCCCCTGTCATTTTTTGACCTTTATCAGCCGAAGGCTGCGTTGGCGACCTCGCCGAGTACGCCGAGATCCCAATAAAGCCTTGTGCTGACGTATTTGTCGCGTATGTCCTTGCTCATCGCAAAGCATTTTTTTACGTCCTGCGCGTCATAGCCTATGCACTGCGCGGAAACCGGCATGCCGAGTGAAAGCATGAGCTTTTCCACGCTCTCAGAGGATGGAAGCGCGTCGATAACGGCGCATATCGCATCCCAGTTTTCCCCAATGACCGCAAGGCGCTTTTCGTGCTTCTGCTTATCGTATTTCCGCTCCCGCCGTTCGCCCTCGATCATTGCTTCCGCCCCAACGCCTATGAAGCGGCGAAGCTCACCGTTCCAATCGCCGTCGGAAAAGCCCTGCACGAATGCAAGCGCCTTTTCCCTGTCGGGCTGAGGCAGGAGCTTTCTGAACGCCTCAAAGCCGCGCAGCGTATAGAGCGTGCCGATGCCCGCCTGCGTTCCGTGCAGAGCGCTCTTCGCCTCGGGAAATGCAAGAGCGCGCATATCCCATATGTGCGAAAAATAATGCTCGGTGCCGGAGGCGGGGCGGGAAAGCCCCGCGTAATTCATGGCCGCGCCCGCAAGTATAAGCCCCTGCATCACTGCGCGCACCGCTTCTCCGTCGCGCCGCAGAAGCGCGGGGGCCTTTTCGATAACGCCGCGCACCGCCTTATCCGTGAGCGCGGCGACGGCCGGACAATAGTATTCGCCGACGATGATCTGTGCAAGCTTCCACTCCGAAAGGCTTGTGAGCTTTGCCAGCATATCCCCGACACCCGCCCGCAGAAGCTCCATCGGCGCATTGCGGAGAATATCCAGATCGCCGATGACGCCCCACGGCGCTTTCGAGGGCAGAGAGACCTTGAGAGAATCGACGTCCATGGACGAGGTTGCGGAGACAAAGCCGTCCATCGACGGCGCCGTGGCGACGATGATATACTCTCTGCCGGTCGCACGCGCAAGTATCTTGCCCGTGTCGTTGATAACGCCGGAACCTATGCCGACGATCGCGTCGCAGGAATAGTCAAAATGCATCACCGCGCTCCCGACCGTTTCTTCCGTGGGACGAACAGGGGAAACCGGGAACACGTACTTTCCGTACTCAATGCCCGCCGCGTCCAGAACATCCGTCACGCTTTTACCGGCGGCGGCAAAGGTGTCGTGTCCGGAGAGGACAAAGGGTTTTGCGCTCCCTATGGCGGCAAGATACTCCGGCAGGGCGCGCACCGCTCCGTAGTCCACCGTTACGCGTGACACGCCCTGCGTGTGACGCCTGCCGCATTCACAGTCAAACGCGCCGAGCGCAAGCAGCTCCTCAAAGCCGAGATCCAGTATTTCGTCAACTGTCATATCCGTCTCCCTTTCAGAAAATATTATTTATATGGTAACATCTTTATATCGGATATGTCAAACGTTTGGTTTGTCGGAAGTGCAAAAATGTGCCATACTTGTGCTTGTCAAAGAAGTCCTTGCAGGACTTTTTTGACCGCGCTTTCCGCCGAGCATTTTGAACGCTTTCAAAATGCTGTTGCCGAAAGCCTTGATATCTCAAGGCTTTCGACGGCGGTTTATACAATTTGAGGCGGGCCTTGCCCCCTCAAGCTCCCCCGCTGCTCTGTTATCTGACTTTAAAACATAGTTCTTTGACAGGCTCATACTTGTTCAAAAGCTGAAAATACGCCGGAAAAAACGCGGAAAAAAGAGAAAGCGCAACCGCCGGTTGACAGATTTCAAAGCCCGTTTGGTGGAACGCAACCGCAAAAAACGGTATTATCTGACCACCAAGACAGGAGGAAAGAAAAATGATATTGGCAGACAAAATCGTTGAAGAAAGAAAAAGACTTAATCTCTCCCAGGAGGAGCTTGCGGAAAAACTGTCCGTATCGCGGCAGGCGGTGTCAAAGTGGGAAAGCTCGCAGTCTACACCTGATCCGCAAAAGATCATTGCAAGGAACCGTGCGGATTTTACGTTCTGCGCGGTTCCTTTTGCATATACTTACATGGACAGGCGCGGTGCGCGGCGATCAGCCGAGAATGCTGTGGGAGCCCTTCACGCTTGCGACGATGGGCCAGAGCTTGCGGTATTCCTGCGGCGTAAGAGCCTCCTGCGCCTTGAAAAGACGGGTGAAATAGCTGATATTTTCAATGCCGCACTGCTCGGATATCTCCCCGATGGACATATGCGTCGTGCGCATAAGCTCCTTTGCGTGGGTCATACGCAGATATATGAGGTACTCCGTGGGCGACTGCCCGAAGTAGCGCTTGAACTGCTTCTGAAGATAGCACGGATTCATGGAAAAAAGCGTGCCGAGACCGTCAAGCGTGATCTTACAGCGGAAATTTTCCTCCAGATATAGCTGCACGCTGCGCAGCACCTCCGGAACGTCCGCCCCTCTGCGGCTGCCCGCGGCGCAGAGTATGCATTCCTCTAAAAGCCGGCCGAGAAGCGTAGCGGCGCGTATGTCAAGCTCCTGCTGGCTCATTCTGTCCGGGTCAAGGTCGAGCAGCGAGTGCATGAACGGGTATGCGGGCGAACCGACAGGCAGACTGCCGAGGGGCTTGCCGCCGTTGTTGGCAAGAAACAGCTCATAGTAATATTTCGCCGCCGCGCCGTAAAAATGCACCCACAGCACATGCCAATCCTCGCCGGAGGTGCGGTAGTCGTGCCATTTGCGGCAGTCTATCCAATAAAATTTGCCCACGGGGACGAGATATTCGCCGCCCTCATAGCGCAGTATGCCGCAGCCGGACACGGTGATCTTGATGAGGTACGAGTCAAAGCCCTCCCGCGTGGTAAAATATTTTTTCCCCGCGATAAAGTCGCCGACCTCCTGCATATAGAGAAGATTCGCTTTCGCGTTCATCGTTGCGGAGATCATGTTCCAGCGTGAGCGGGGGTCAAGATCCAGCTCGTATTTCAGGCTCTTTTCCATCCGTATGCTCCTTCCTGATGTCAAGATAGTGCAAAAAATCCGCAAGAAAGTTCATCGCATAGTATGAAGAATAATGTTATTATACAAAATGACAGGCAGCAATGCAATACTTAACAAAAATAAAGCGCATATTTTGTACATTTTAACAAAAACACGAAAACGGTTGTTATCAAGGGAAAAGCCCGCGCCGGATACGCAGAATGGCGGAAGGGAAAAAGGTTTTTGACCGAAAAATGCTGATTTGGCGAAAATATCGTATATATTTCAGAAAAAACGCCCTGAATGGGACGCAAAACGCCGTATATCAGGGAAATGCCGATAAAGCGCGGCGGTTCTTTCAAGGCGATACGCAGCGGCAAATGTCAAGATTGTGAGATACCTCATTAAAAAAGCGGGAGGCGGGATAGACTTGGCGGAAACGGTTCTGGAGCTGAAGGGGATAACCAAAATTTTCCCGGGCGTCAAAGCCCTTGATAATGTTCAATTTGAGCTTAAAAAGGGCGAAATACACGCGCTGATGGGTGAAAACGGCGCGGGAAAATCCACATTCATCAAGGTCATTACGGGTGTGCATCAGGCCGACGGCGGCGAAATGTATCTCGACGGAGAAAAGGTCGTGTTCAGGGATACGCTGGAAGCGCAGAGGGCGGGCATTGCTGCCATTTATCAGCACGTCACCGCGTATCCGCATCTGACCGTTGCGGAAAACATATTCATGGGTCACGAGAAGGTGCGGCGCGGCTTCATACAATGGAAGCAGATGTATCAGGAATCCGACGCGCTGCTGAAGGAGCTGAACGCCGACTTTGACTCGCGTATGCTGATGGGCGATCTATCGGTCGCGCAGCAGCAGCTGGTCGAGATCGCCAAGGCGCTTTCGATGAAGGCGCGCATCATCATAATGGACGAGCCGACGGCCGCGCTTACAAAGCGCGAATCCGAGGAGCTGTACAGGATCACAAGAAAGCTTGCGCAGGAGGGCGCGTCCGTTATTTTTATCTCGCACCGCTTTGAGGATATGTACGCGCTGGCGCAGAGAGTGACGGTTTTCAGGGACGCGAAATATATCGGTACATACGACGTGAACGCCATCACGAACGGCGAGCTTATAAAGGCGATGGTCGGCCGCGACATTTCCGAGCTTTTCCCCAAGCCGGAGGTCGAAAAGGGCGAAGAGGTGCTGAGAGTAGAGAACCTCTCCCGCACCGGATATTTCAAGGATGTCACCTTCAGCGTACGCGCCGGAGAGATACTCGGTCTTACCGGACTTGTCGGCGCACGGCGCACGGAGGTCGCGCAGGTCATCTACGGCATCGAGAAAGCGACGTCCGGAAAAATCTATGTGGAGGGCAGGGAAGTGAAGATAACCTGCCCCAGCGACGCTCTGAAGCTCGGCATAGGTCTTCTGCCGGAGGACAGGCAGATACAGGGACTTATCCTTGACTGGGGCATCGGCAGAAACATAACCCTGACTGAGCTGAAACGCTTCAAAAAAAGGATGTTCATAGACACCAAGCACGAAAACGAAAGCGCGAAGACGCTTGCCGAAAGAGTGGATACAAAGGCGGTCAGCGTGTTTGACAAGGCGTCGAGCCTTTCCGGCGGCAACCAGCAGAAGGTGGTCGTGGCGAAGGCGCTGGGTTCCGATTTCAGGCTCATGATCCTTGACGAGCCGACAAAGGGCGTGGACGTGGGCGCAAAAGCCGCCGTCTACGAGATCCTTGGGGAGCTTGCACAGCAGGGCTACGCGATAATCCTTATCTCCTCGGAAATGCCGGAGATGCTGGGGCTTGCCGACAGGATCGTCGTGATGTGCGAGGGGCGCGTCACGGGTGAGCTTTCGAGGGATGAGGCGACACAGGAAAAAATACTTGAGCTTGCAATGGCAAAGCAGCATAAGGGGGCGCAGTGATGAAAAACAGAACCGGCGGCAGGCTTGGCGCGCTGCTGCGTCAGCGTGAGACGAGCCTTCTTTTCGTACTGATCCTGCTGTGCCTTGCGATACAGATGAGGAACAGCCAGTTCCTCACGGCAAACGTCATAAACGGCATACTCAAGAATTATGCGTATACAATGGTCATGGCGTTCGGAATGATGCTTGTGCTGCTGATCGGCGGCATAGACATCTCCGTCGGCGCGATACTTGCACTGAGCGGGATGTCCGCCTGCCAGCTCATGAAAAACGGTCTTGTCCAGTACGGCATAACGGTTTACGCGGTATCCACGGGCATCGGGCTTCTCTGCGGGCTTATCACAGGCCTTGTGATCGCAAAGGGCAAAGTCATCCCGATTATCGCAACGCTGGGCTTCATGTACATATACCGCGGACTTACCTATATAGTTTCAAACTCCACATGGGTCGGCGTTGCCTATATGCTCGACGATTTCAAGGACTTTGCGCAGAGCACGTTTTTAGGCATAAACCACCTTATCTGGATAACGGTGATCGTCTTTGCGGTGTTCTTCGTCTTCCTCCGATGGACGACGTTCGGCAGGAAAATATACGCCGTCGGCTCCAACGCCGCCGCCGCAGAGATCTCGGGCATAAAGATCGACAGGATAAAGATCCTCGTGTACACGATAAACGGCGGTATCTGCGGCCTGTGCGGGTCAATGTACACCGGCTACTACGCCTCCGCGCAGAATAATATGGCGCTCGGCGCGGAAATGGACGTTATCGCCGCCTGCGTAATCGGCGGCGTCAGTCTCACCGGCGGGCAGGGCAGCGCGCTTGGGGTGCTGCTCGGCGGGCTTACCATTGCGGTGATAAGCAAATCGCTGAGCATGGTGGGCATAAATCCCTTCTGGCAGCAGGCGCTCAAGGGCGGGATAATACTGCTGTCGGTCATCATCAACGTGCTGGTTCAGCGCACTGCGGCGCGCAGAAGCCTTGAAGGGAGGGAGATCTGATGGCGGGAAAATCCGGAAGAACCATTCTCAGCGAACAGAAACGCACCGTCAGGGACGAGCTCCTGCGCTGGGAGACGCTGCTGCTGTTCATATTCATCGCGGTGAATATAATGAACATGAGCCTTTCCAAGAACTATCTCGTCGCAAAAAATCTTTTTACCAACATAAACACCTTCATGGTCAAGGGGCTTATCGCCCTGCCGATGGCATATATCCTGCTTCTCGGCGATATAGACCTGTCCGTCGGCGCTATCGTGTGCCTGTGCGGAACGGTGCTGGGCATAGTGTTCAACGCCTCCGGCTCGCTTGCCCTTGCGATAGGCGCGTGCATTGCAGCGGGCTTAGTGTGCGGCATGTTCAACGGGCTTATCCTCACAAAATTTCCGGAGCTTGCCCCGATGATAGTAACCCTTGCCACAACCACGCTCTACCGCGGCATTGCCGAACGCATACTCGGCGATACATCGACAAAGGGTATGCAGAAGATCGCGTGGTTCAAGGATCTCTATTACGGGAAGATCGGCCCCGTGCCGTATCTGTTCATTTTCTTCTGCGTTCTCGCCGTTATCTTTGCGCTTGTCATGCATAAGACTGCATTCGGACGGCATATGTATGCCATCGGCGCGAACAAGACTGCCGCGGAGTATGCCGGCATAAAGGTGCAGAAGGTGCGCTTCACGGTGTTTACGCTCACCGGACTTATCTGCGCGGTGTCCGCCGTGTTCTACTGCGCGTGGATGGGCTCGGTCAAGAGCGATATCGCGGAGGGCTATGAGCTTGAGGCAATCTCGATGTGCGTCCTCGGCGGCATCTCGACAGACGGCGGCAAGGGCAATTTTGTCGGTGCAATAATCGCAATTTTCATTATCGGACTTCTCCGCTACGGTCTGGGGCTTATAAATGTCAACGGTCAGACTATACGTGTGATAATCGGCGTCCTGCTCATCATCGTCGTCATGCTCCCGAACCTGCGCATAGGGAAGAAAGCCTGAAAGCTTATAAAAGAAGCCGCAGGGCAATATGAATGAAATGTAACGCGAAAAGCGTGCATATAAAAAATTTTTGAAAGGAAAACAGGCAAATGAAGAAGATTCTCGCAACCGTTCTGGCACTGTGCATGATTGTTGCACTGTGCGCAATCGCCCCCATTGCAAGCGCAGAGGGCGCAACCTACGCGATCGTTCCCAAGTCCGCAGGCAATCCCTACATGGAGAGAATGGTTTCCGGCTTTGAAGCGGCCTGCAAGGAAGTCGGCGCGGAGTGCCTTGCCGTCTATCCCGAGGACGTCTCCGTCGAGGCGCAGATAGCGGTCATCAACAACCTCATCGCGCAGGGCGTTGACGCGATAGGCGTCGCCGCAAACGACGCGGAAGCACTTGAGGCCACGCTTGAGGAAGCAAAGGCTCAGGGCATCGTCATCGTGACCATGGACTCCGACACCACCGGCTCCCAGATGTTCATCAACCAGGCCGGTACAAAGGAAGTGGCGCAGGTTCTCATTGATTCCTGCTACGACATGAGCGGCGGCGAGGGTCAGTTCGCCGTCCTGTCCGCCTCCTCCACCGCAACCAACCAGAACGCATGGATCGATGCGATGAAGGAGATCATCGACGCCGATCCCGACAAGTACGGCAAGCTTGAATGGGTCGCCACCGTCTACGGCGACGACGAAGCACAGAAGTCCTACGCCGAAACCGAGTCGCTCATGACCAACTACCCCGAGCTGAAGGTCATCTGCTGCCCCACGACCGTCGGCATTCTTGCCTGCGCACAGGCCGTTCAGGCTGCGAAGTCCGATATCAAGGTCGCCGGTCTCGGCCTGCCCTCCGAAATGAACGGCTTTGTCGGCGAAGACCTGCCCTGCCCGTACATGTATCTGTGGAACCCCATTGACGTCGGCTCCTGCGCGGTCTACGTGATCGAGTCCATCATCAAGGGCGATACCACCTGCGCCGTCGGCGAGACCTTCACCGCCGGCAACGGCATAGAGTACACCGTATCCGAAGAGACGACCTGCGGCGCGCAGATCATCGTCGGACCTCCGTTCGCGTTCAACGCGGAGAACATCGCCGATTGGGCAACCGTTTACTGATAAGCAAGCTCTCAGGCAACATATGCCGGACAGATTTATTTCTGTCCGGCATACCTGAAAAAGGACATCAATCATGGGCTGAGCCTTCTTTGCGCAAGAGGGCTCAGCCGAGGACTGAACAAACAAATACGGCGCGCCTCACGCGGCGGCGCCCCGATCTATTGACAGGAGAATGTTATGGAACGATATGCATGGAAAGCGGCTGTCCTGCCCGGAAAGCTGGAAGAATACAAACGCCGCCACGACAATATCTGGCCGGAGATGAAAGAGGTTCTTGCTGCCGCCGGTATACGCAACTATACCATATGGAACGTCGGGGAGGAGCTGTTCGGCTACTATGAGTGCGGCAGCGTCGCGGAAGCGGCGCGCATACAGGCGGAAAGCCCGGTCGTTGACAGATGGAACGAATACATGAAGGATGTAATGAAAATGGACATGGACCCCGTCACCGGCGCACAGCCGCTGATGGAGCAGGTGTTCTTCTTTGACGTCTGAGCCTGCCGGAGCGGAGAGCGGGCGTAAATTCTTATACAAGGAGAAGGTAATGAAAAAAGACGAGCTTATTATCAAGGGGTACGAATACGCAAAGTGCGTTTATGCGGAAAACGGCGTTGACGTTGAGGCGGCCATGGCGAAAGCGGACGCGATCCCCGTGTCGATGCACTGCTGGCAGGGGGACGACGTTATCGGCTTTGACGGCGCAGACGGTCTTACCGGCGGCATACAGACAACCGGCAATTATCCCGGCAGGGCGAGGACGCCCGAGGAGCTTCGTGCGGATATCGCCTTTGCCAGAAAGCTCATTCCCGGCGCGACCAAGCTCAATATGCATGCCAGCTACGCCGAAAAGAACGGCAAAAGGATAGACCGCGACGAATACACGATAGAGCAGTTCCGGAATTGGGTGGATTTTGCCAAGGAGCAGGGAATGGGGCTTGATTTCAATCCCACATTTTTCTCACACCCGAAAATGGACGGGGATTTTTCCCTTTCAAGCTACGACGCCGGCACACGCAGGTTCTGGATAGAACACGGCAAGCGCTGCCGCGAGATAGGACTTGAGTTTGCAAAGCAGCTTGGTCAGCCCTGCGCCATTAACTTCTGGATGCCCGACGGCTATAAGGACGTGACCGCCGACACAAAGAAGCACCGCGACCTGATGACCCAATCGCTCAATGAAATTTTTGCGGAGGACATAGACAAAAAGCTTGTCCCCTGCGGGCTTGAGTCAAAGCTCTTCGGCGTCGGCGTCGAGAGCTATACCGTCGCAAGCCATGAATATTCCTACGGCTACGCGGTGAAGAACGGACTTTGCTACACCCTCGACGCGGGGCATTTCCATCCGACCGAGGTCATTTCCGCAAAGCTCTCCGCCGTTCTGCAGTTTCTTGACAGCATCATTCTCCATGTCTCCCGCCCGGTGCGCTGGGACAGCGACCATGTGATCATGCTCGACGATGAGCTTCAGAGCATCATGGACGAGGTCATTCACAACGGCTTTGAGCCGCGCACCTTTATCGCCCTCGATTATTTTGACGCATCCATCAACCGCGTCGCGGCATGGGCGATCGGCATGAGAAACGCGAGAAAGGCCATCCTCAACGCCTGCCTCGCCCCCGCCGCAATACGTCAGGCGGAGTATGACAACGACCTGACCGCCCGTCTCGCCCTCGGCGAGGAGCGTAGGACGCTGCCGTTCGGCGCCGTGTGGGACTACTATTGCTTGACAAAGGGCTTTACCGCAGATATACTCAGTGAAGTAAGAGAGTATGAAAGAGCTGTGCTCTCACTGCGCAGATGAAAGAACAAACGGCGCGAAAAAACGCGCCGTTTTGGATCATATGACGCCGCAAAACCCTCGTGCAGAGGGATACATAGAATTGTTTGCGCGCAGAAAGCGCATGGAGGGTCAAGATGTTTTTTGAAGAAAACAGACAGCTTTTATCGGATTTTTCCCGTATATCGAAGGCGGCAGGTTTCCGTGCCGACTATGTTCAGGGCGGCGGCGGCAACACCTCCGTCAAGCTGCCCGGCGGACTTATGGCGATAAAGGCCTCCGGCTTCTGCCTGAAGGATATCGGGATCGACAGGGCGTATGCCGTCATGGACGGCGCCGATCTGCGAGGTTTTTATCTCAACTCCGAACCGTCGGAGTTTGAGGACGTTGAAAAGGCAGGCTCGGCAAGGGCGAAGGCGGACGTGCGCCATATAGACTCGCTTGCCGACCTGCGTCCCTCTGTCGAGGCAGGGTTTCACTCGATACTCAGAACCTTTGTGCTCCATACCCACAGCGTATACGCCAATCTCGCCTGCTGCTCGACCGCGTGCCGCGTCATAGCGGAGGAGGCGTTTTGCGATGCGGGGTACACGTGGGGCTGGGTGCCGTATACGGACCCCGGCGCGAACCTCACCTTTGCCATACGGGATGAGCTTCGCCGTGTGGAGGAGCAGAGCGGAAAGCAGCCGTCGGTCATACTCATGCAGAACCACGGCATTATTGTCCATGACGACGATCCGGATAAGGTTCTTGCCATACATACCGATGCGAACGAGCGCCTTGCGCGTATGTTCGGCATAAACGGCACGGCCTTCCCGGAGGTCAGGATCAGGGCAATGTCCGCCGGACTTATCGCCGCCGACACGCCGTATCTTGAAAAAGCGTTTCTGGCAGGGGAGTACGGCGAGGAATTCCTCATGACGCAGCCGCTCTATCCCGACCAGATGGTCTTCCTCACCGACGCGTTTTTCATGGACAGGGAGGAGATAGCCGACGGACAGGCGGTCGCAAGCTCCGCGACCGGTCAGATGCTCATGAAAATGGACGCAAAAAAGGCCATGACCATGACGGAAACGCTCACGGCGGTGTTCTTCATCATGGATAATATAAAGAAAGCCGGGTACACTCTGTCCACAATGGGCGAAGCGGCGAAAAAGTTCATCGCCAATTGGGAAAGTGAGAAATACCGCAGATCCATGGCAGGAAAATAAAGCTTAAGGAGCGGATAAAATGAAGAATCTACTCGCATTCGATGTCGGCGCCAGCAACGGTCGCGCCATTCTCGGCCAACTCGACGGAGACAGACTCACCATGCGTGAGCTTCACCGCTTCGAAAATAATTATATCGAGATGAACGGGGTCTTCTATTGGGATCTGCCGTATCTTTACAATCAGCTCAAACAGGGGCTTCTGGCGTTTAAGCACGCCGGCGTCGGTGAGCTTGACTGCTTCGGCATAGATACGTGGGGCGTGGACTACGGCCTGCTTGACAGGAACGGACACCTTATCGCCAATCCCAGAGCATACCGTATGGCGGTTGACGGCGATATGGAGGCGGTATGGAAAATCGTGGATTTTCCCACTCTTTTTGCGAGAACCGGCATTGCCACGATGAATTTCAACACCGTCTATCAGCTCTACCGCAGAAAGCTTGAGGGCGACGTCGCGCTTGAAAACGCCGAAACGATGCTGCTGATGCCCGACCTTCTGGGCTACTTCCTCAGCGGGGAGAAAAAATCGGAATACACCGAGGTAACAACATCCATGCTCTATGACCCCGCCAAAAGGGATTGGGACTGGCAGACGATAGACGAGCTTGACCTGCCGCGCAGGATATTCACCGAGATCGACCGCGCCGGTACGATAAGGGGCAAGCTTCGTCCGGAGCTTGCGGAGGAGCTTGGACTCAACCGCGCAAGCTTTGCCGCCGTCGGCACGCATGATACCGCTTCCGCCGTCGCGGCGATCCCGGGCGAGGGAAGCTTCGCGTTCTGCTCAAGCGGCACATGGTCGCTTTTCGGCACGGAAACGGATGAGCCGATACTTACCGACGCTGTGCGCGACGCGAATTTCTCCAACGAGGGTACCATACAGGGCGGCTTCCGTCCGCTGAAAAATATCATGGGGCTGTGGCTCATTCAGGAATGCCGCCGTGATTGGATGAAGGCGGGCAAAAAATACGGCTGGGACGAGATAGTGGCCGAGGCGGAAAAGGCGGAGCCGTTCCGCTCAATAATCGACCCCGACTACCCGGAGTTTTTTGCTGGCGGCAATATGGTCGCAAAAATACAGGGCTTCTGCCGCCGTACAGGGCAGTGTGTTCCGGAGAGCGTGGGACAGATCGCAAGATGCATCTATGAATCCCTCGCGCTCAAATACCGCTGGGCGCTTGAACGACTCGAGGAGATCAAGGGGCAGCATATCGATCAGCTCAATATTGTCGGCGGCGGGATACAGAACAAACTTCTCAACCGCTTTGTGGCCGATGCAATTGACAGGCGCGTCGTTACGGGGCCTATCGAGGGCGCGGCAATAGGAAACCTCCTGGCGCAGGGAATGGCGCTCGGCGTTGTGAAGGATCTTGAGCATCTGCGCCGTATAGTCAGAAACTCCGAAAATGTCGATACCTATATGCCGAACCATACCGCGCAGTGGGAGGAAAACTATGCGAGACTTCTGTCGCTTATGAAGTGACCTGATTTCGTGCAATTGCGTAAAAAACGGTGATATATAATATGACAAGCTGCAACTGATGACCGTGTTATACACGGTCATCAGTTGCAGCTTGTCAAAAAAGTCCTGCAAGGACTTTTTTGACCGCGCTTGCCGCCGAGCATTTTGAAAGAGTTCAGAATGCTGTTACCGAAAGCCTTGATATATCAAGGCTTTCGACGGCGGTTTATCCAATTTGAGGCGGACCTTGCCCCCTCAAGCTCCCCCGCTGCTATATTATCTGACTTTAAAACATATGTACTTGCCTGACTGCATGATTGCAGCAGCGGGGGAAATATGCTATAATTCACACATAATGAGCCGGGAGGTATCGTAATGGACAAGGAATATGAACAGCTTTGCGAACGCTTCAGGAGCGGTAAAGAGGTATATCACGGACCGCTGCTGCACGTGTACCACGACAGGGTCATTCTCCCGAACGGGGACGAGGCGGGGAGAGATTATATAAAGCATCTGGGCGCGGTGTGCGTGGTTCCGGTGACAGAGGACGGGCGCGTGGTCGTCGAGCGGCAGTTCCGTTATCCCGGAGGCATGGTGTTCACCGAGATACCCGCCGGAAAGCTTGACAGTGCGCAGGAGGATCGGCTGGAGGCGGCAAAGCGCGAGCTTATGGAGGAGACGGGCTATACCGCGGACGAGTGGACGTGGATAGGCGATTTCTATTCTGCTGTCGCGTACAGCAACGAGCGCATAAGCATGTATCTTGCCCGCTCCCTGCACAAGGGCGAGCGGCATCTTGACGCGGATGAGTTCCTGAATGTAGAGCTTGTACCGCTTGAAGAGCTTGTGCGGCAGGTGATGGACGGCGAAATAACCGACAGCAAGACACAGACGGGGCTTCTCAAGGCCGCAAGGCTCCTCGGCGTGTGATTTTCCGCGGATTTTAAAACGCGCCGCGGGTTTTGAAAAAGACTATTGCTTTAAGGCAAAAGATATGGTATAATACCTAAGCCTTGGAGGGCTAGCTCAGCTGGTTAGAGCGTCCGCCTCACACGCGGAAGGTCAACGGTTCGAGTCCGCTGCTCTCCACTGCGTCGCTGCGGACTGCATATCGTTCGCAGCGACTTTTTTATGCCATGCATAAAAAGTCACTTCTCATTCATTCCGTCGCAGCTCCTTTCCAAACCGAACCCGCTGCGTTGGAGTTCGGTTTGGAAAATAAAAATCCGAACATTTTCCCGTCAAAGGGAAAGCGTTCGGATTTGTTTTATTTATGAAGAAATTCAGCTAATAGAGCCTGTATATCTGAGTATTAAATTACTTTATCTGAAACATCCGGATGAGAGTTCAAGTCATATATAAGGCGGAGCAGCTTCCGCGGTTTCAAACGGTTTTACCGCCGTTTGAGCGGATATACTCGATAAGCTCCTGCGCGCAGATGGGCAGTGTCCGGTTTTTCCGCCATGTGATGTAGCAGGTCGAGGGCGGGAAAGGCGTCGTCAGATGAAGTACCTGAAGCTTTTTGTATATTTCAAAGCTTTCTGCCAGTTCGCGCTGAACTACCGCAAGACCCAGATCGGCAGCTGCCATCTGGAGCATTATTCCGGTGCTTCCGGATTCGCCCGTAACGGTAGGGACGATGCCCTGCTCGTGGAAGAAGCTGTCAAAGCGTGTGCGCGTATATGTCCCCGTGGGGCGCACGATAAAGGGATAAGGGGCAAGAGCCTTATTATCGACGCAGCCGTGATCGGCAAGAAACGCGTACTTCGGCCCGGCAAGCACCACGTCATGCAGCTCGGCTATCTGGAAGTAGTCAAAAAGCACGTTGTCCGGTTTGAGGTTGACAAGGCCGAAGGTGATGTTGAGCTTGTCTATCTGCTGTATTACCTGTGCGCTGTTGAGAGTCTCCGTTTCGCGGACTACCACACGCGGAAACTTCTCCTGAAACCTGAATTTTTGCAGCAGGGGAATCATGTAGTAGGCAAACAGACCGTCGCCGCTGGCAATGTTCATACATTCTGAAGTCTCAGCGTTCAGATGCTCGATCTTGTCGAGAGTTTCCGAAATTATCGACTTGTTTTTTGCCGCGCAGTCAAACAGTATTTCCCCGGCCTGAGTGAGCTGCACGCCGTCTCTTGAGCGTATAAAAAGAGTGCAGTTCAATTGCTCCTCAAGCTTTTTAACGGCCTTGCTCAAAGCCGACTGGGAGATGTTGATCTTATCCGCCGCAGTGGTAAAGTTCTTATACTGTGCGACCGCGTAAAAATAATCCAAAGCGCTGAACATCATAATTCCTCCTCGGGTATTCACAGGATGCACATCAAAAGAGAGAAGAGAGAAGAATATACAAAATATTAAAGAAGGAAAATGTGAAAAGAACTTTTTAAGCGTAAAAGCCCGAACCTTATATAGTTTACCCGCAATTATTGCAACAGTCAATAAAAAAATTTTGAAACGGCCATGAATTATAGGAATTGTTTGGGTGACAACAATTCATTTTACAAACGCACGGCGAATTGATATTATTAGCCCAGAAATTGAAACACACGACATAAAAAAGGAGGCGGAAATATTATGATCGTACCTTTGCAGGAAATGCTCAAGGATGCAGAGGCAAGAAATTATGCGATACCGTCCATCAATACGCCAAATCAGATATCGCTGAGAGCCGTGATAGCGGCGGCGGAGGATACGGGCGTTCCCGTTACGCTCAACCATGCCCAGACGGAAAATGACCATATACCCATTGAGATAGCGTTCCCGCTTATGAGCGAATACGCGAAAAACTCAAAGGCCGCGCTGGCGGTGCACGTCGATCACGGATATGACCTTACGCACTGCATGAAGGCGGTTAGGCTCGGCGCAACGTCGATAATGTATGACTGCTCCCGCTTCCCTCTGGAAGAGAATATAAGGAGAGTAAAGGAATTTACCGAACTTGTGCATCCGCTTGGAATAGCGATAGAAGCAGAGCTGGGCGCGATGCCCAACAATATGCCGGACGACGTCCACGGACAGGAAAAGAGCGATCTGTCCGACCTGTCGAAGTACTTTACAGACCCTGCCGAGGCGGAGCGCTTCTGCCGGGAAGCGGGCTGCGACGTGCTGACGGTGTCCTTTGGCACGGTACACGGCATGTACGCAGGTGAGCCTAATCTCCGGCTTCCCCTTGTGGAAGAAATAAGAAAAAGAGCCGGCGGCGTTGCGCTCGGCATGCACGGCGCGTCGGGAACTCCCTTTGATCAGATACAGGGAGCGATCAACGCCGGTATCAGGAAGATAAATTACTTTACCGCCATTGACACGGCGCCCGCCCCCGTTCTCCGGGATTACATCGAGGCATCGACGCTTCCGGTCAATTTCTACAAGCTTGCGGATATGGCAATGGAGGTCATATACAGCAAGACGGTGGAATTTTTGAACGTATGCAAAAGCTGCATGAAATAACGGCAGATATCAGGTGATTTCTCTGTGTTGAGAAAAGCTTTAGGCTGGGCTTTGCTGAATACAGATAGAGATAAAAGAATAATTTGGAGGTATCACACAAATGAAAAAAACCCTTAGCTTGATCGTTGCGCTGGTTTTGGTGTTCTCTATGGCACTCTCCCTCAGCGCGACCGCATGCGCAGAAGAGAAGATCGTTATCGGATTTTCCCCGATGACCCTTGTAAACGAGTATTTCTCCGCGGTTCTCGGCGCTGTTGAGAAGGTCTGCGAAGAGAACGACGTAGAGCTTATCACCTACGATCCACAGAGCGATTCGACCGTCCAGGCGACCCAGATCGACGACATGATCTCCGCCGGGATACAGGCTCTTGTTTATATCCCCGTTGACTCCGCAGGCGGCCGCACCGTCATGCAGGCCTGCAAGGACGCCGGCGTTTATGTTGTCAACATTGACAACGTTGTTATCGAGGACGATTTTGACGTCGTTGACGCCGTCATCGCTTCCAACAACTACCAGCTCGGCTACATTTCCGGTGAAGACGTCGCAAAGCGCTTCCCGGACGGTGCAAACATCGTTATTGCACACTCTCCCACTTCCGAAAGCTGCAATGTTACCGTAGGCGCGTTCTTTGACGCCATCAAGGACAACGCAGAGGATCCTTCCAAGTATGTTGACGTATTTGAGTTCGACGGCGCCGGCGATACCGCAAAGTCCTTCAATGCAATGCTTGACGTTCTTGAGGCGCACGACGACATTGATGTTGTCTACTGCGTAAACGACGCTTCCGCACTCGGCGTTATCCAGGCTATCGCAGAGAGCGGAAAGGGCGAAGACATCGCCATCTACGGCAAAGACGGTTCCCCCAATGGCAAGCAGGCAATTGCGGAAGGCAAGATGACCCAGACCTCCGCTCAGTCCCCCACGTCCCTCGGCCGCATCGGCGCAGAGTATGCCCTTAAGCTCATCAAGGGCGAGGAAGTTCCCTTCGAGACCTACCTCGACGCATTCAGCATCAGCGTTGACAACATCAAGGACTTCGACCTTGACGCTTGGGAATAATATCCTGAGGGAAACGGCATAATTTTGTGAATCTATAATTTGACCGACTCCATAACGGCCTATTTGGGGTCGGTCAAATTCTTTACAGGAGGTACTTACTTGTGACTTGCGCCCTTGAATTCAAGCATGTAAGTAAAGCTTTCGGGACGAACAAGGTTCTGAACGATGTCTGTTTTGATGTCAGGCAGGGCGAGGTTCATGCTTTACTTGGAGAAAACGGCGCCGGAAAGTCTACGCTGATGAAGATATTGGGCGGGATCTACCACAGGGATTCCGGTGAGATACTGATCGACGGAACGCCAAGAGCCCTTGCCGGCGTGGCCGAAGCAACGGCGGCGGGCATCAGGATAATCCATCAGGAAATAGTTCTTGTTCCGGGCCGCACGGTTGCGGATAACATTTTTCTCGGAAGAGAGATAACGGATAAACTGGGCTTTGTAGACGGCAAAAAGATGCGTGCGGAAGCCCAGAAGATAATCGACGGGTTCGGGCTCAATATTTCGGCGGGAACCATGGTCGGAAAGCTTACTATCGGGATGCAGCAGCTTGTGGAGATCATGAAAGCGGTTTCCACGGACGCGAAGATAATCGCCATGGACGAGCCTACATCCTCGCTGTCAAAGCATGAGGTCCAGATCCTGTTCGAGCTTATAAAGAAGCTCAAGGCAAAAGGCGTCAGCATTATTTACATATCCCATAAAATAGACGAGCTGTACCAGATTGCCGACCGTATCACTGTTCTGCGCGACGGTATGTCGATAAAAACGGTTCCGATGCAGGAGATCAACTCCGATGAGCTTGTCAGCATGATGGTCGGACGCGTGATCGACCAATACTATATAAAGACTGAAAACAAGATATTGGGCAAGGCTCTTGAGGTAAAAGACCTGTGCCATAAAAAGTATTTCAGGAATGTCAGCTTTTATACTCAGTTCGGGGAAATAGTAGGTTTTTCCGGACTGATAGGCGCGGGAAGAACGGAGGTAATGAAGACCCTGTTCGGAATTTTCCCAAAAGAGAGCGGCACCGTTACGCTTGACGGCAAGCCCCTGAATATAACCCAGCCGGGAGATGCGCTGGACGCCGGCATAGCGTATATACCGGAGAACCGCCGCGAGGAGGGGCTGATACTCGGAAACAGCGTTGACTTCAACATGACTCTTGCCGTGCTCAAGGAGCTTATCAGAGGCATTAAAAAGGACAAGGCGCGGGAAAAAGAGCTGATAAACAATTACGTCGATAAGTTTGCCATTAAGATCACGTCCCCCAATCAGCTGGCCGGAAAGCTCTCCGGCGGCAACCAGCAGAAGGTAGTTCTGGCAAAATGGCTTGCCGCGAACCCCAGAGTGCTCATTCTGGACGAACCTACAAGAGGTATTGATGTCGGCTCAAAGTCCGAAATTTACGGAATTATAAACGACCTTGCGAAAGCGGGCTGCTCGATCATCATTGTTTCAAGCGAGCTTGCGGAAATAATCAACATGTGCGACAGAGTGTACGTAATGTGCGGCGGGGAAATAACCGGCGAGCTGCCGCGCAGTGAATTTTCGCAGGAAGCAATAATGAAATATGCCGCGAGGGGCAATTCAGCGCCGGCCGAGGGCGATCAGGAGGTTAGGGAATGAACAGACGTTTGAATGAAACCCCGGTTATCGGGTTTTTCATACGGTATTTTAAAAGAAATATGGGGCAGGTGGTCGGCCTGCTGCTTATGTGCACGATAGTGGCTATACTCACGCCGAAGTTTTTGACAAAATCAAACCTGCTGAATCTGTTGAAAAACTGTTCGGTCAATGCGATGCTGACATGCGCGCTGTCAATGGTCATTCTTCTTGGCTTCATTGACATTTCTGTCGGCTCCACTGTCGGCCTTGCGGGTATTGTCAGCGCGACGCTGATAACAAATTACGGCTGGCCGGTCGTTCCCACGGTGGCGGTCTGCCTGCTGATAGGCGTTGCGGTGGGCGTGTTCAACGGCTTTTTCATCGCCAATGTGGGCGTACCGCCGTTTATCACGACGCTGGTCACTCAATGCCTCGGACGCGGGCTTGCGCAGGTAATATGCGACGGCAACCCGATAAGAGTGCGCAACGACGCGTTCACCGTGATAGGCAACACGACTATAAACGGCTTGTCCATCATAGTGCTGTATGCGCTTATTGCTTTGATAATAACAACTATAATACTGTATAAGACGAAATTCGGCGGGTACATTTATGCGGTCGGCGGGAACAGAACGGCAGCCGATTATACCGGCATAAACTCCAAAAAGGTAATAATCTCGGTCTATGTTATCAGCGGAGTTCTGGCGGCGTTCTGCGGCATCGTATGGGCCGCGAGACTCGGCTCCGCCACTCCCACGCTGGGCGCCAACTTTGAGCTTGACGCGATCGCGGCGACCGCTCTGGGCGGCGCAAGCATGTCGGGAGGCGTCCTCTCCATAGGAGGCTCCATTCTCGGTATTCTCATGATAGGCGTCATAACCAACGGCCTGAACCTGCTCAGCGTCAACTCCTTCTGGCAGTACGTTGCGAAGGGCGTAATTATCATTATTGCAGTTGTTATAGATATTGTCCGCAAAAACCGCGAAGACAAATAATCAGGGAGAGGAAAGTATATGATTACCAACCTTACAACTCTTTTAGAGGACGCAAAGAAAAGAAAATATGCCGTAGGAATGTTTACGACCACAAGCATCACCATGGCGGAAGCCGTCATCGAAGCGGCGGAGGAGCTGAACGCGCCCGTTATCATCGGTCAGGCGCAGCTTTTTGAAGAGTTCGGTCCCATGGACAAGTACGGTCCGTATTACAGAAAGCTTGCCGAAGAGGCAAAGGTTCCCGTCTGCCTTCATCTTGACCACGGCACATCGGTGAATTATATTATGAGAGCGATCAAATGCGGCTACACATCCGTTATGGCGGACTTTTCGGAGCTGCCCTTTGAGGACAACGTGCGCATGGTAAAGACGGTAGTTGACGTCTGCCACCCGATCGGCGTAAGCGTCGAGGCGATGTGCGGGAAAATGCCCAACGTCGCCATGGTCGAGGCTGACTCCGATATCAATCTGAGAGAATTTTTCACCGATCCCGAAGAACTCAAGAGGTTCATCGATCTGACCGGCGCGGACGCAATGACCGTCTCTTTCGGCACTATTCACGGCATGAAGGTGCAGCAGCCCGTGCTTGATCTTGAGCACCTCAAAAAGCTTGAGGCGGCTTCCGACTGTGCGCTGGTAATGCACGGCTCTTCGGGTGTGGAGCGCAGTCAGCTGCGCGAGGCTATCACGCTCGGTCTCAGGAAGGTCAATGTGTATACCGCGCCTGCCATCCGTCCGCAGGCGGTTCTTACCGAGGCGTTCAAAAATGCCAAGGAGCCGTTCTATATCCACGAGATACTGGATATGAGCAAGCGCGCCATAACCGAAGCGGCCAAGGAATACATAGTTCTGCTCGGCAACGGCAATTTCTGAGCCATGATCATCGGAGGACTTGACGTCGGAACAAGCGGAGTAAAGTGCGTTCTTTTTGATGAGAACGGAACCGTGCTCTGCCGGACTCATCGGGAGTATTCCTATACTTCCGATGGGGGACAGTATTGTCTGGACGCGAATAACGTCCTTCAGAAGTCCTGCGAGGTTCTTTCCGAAGCGGCGCATACAGTCAATTCACCTATTGACGGGATAGGAGTCTCGGCAATAGGTGAAAGCTGCGTTCTGCTGGATGAGAACGACAGGGTTCTCGGAAACTCGATACTGTACAACGATCACCGGGGCTTTGATGAAAGCGAAAAGATAACGGCGCGCTTCGGCAGCCGTGAAATATTCGAGCGCACGGGCGTCAGACCGAACGGCACTTACTCAATAGAAAAGCTGATGTGGATACGCGGCAATGAAGCCTATTGGGACAGGGTAGACAAGATACTCCTTTTTGAGGACTTCATCATATATAAGCTTACGGGGAACCGGCTGATCTCCTACTCGCTTGCCTCAAGGACAATGGCCTTCGACGTGGTGCGCAAGGCGTGGGATGATGAAATACTTGACTTTGCGGGCGTCAGGAAGGAATGGCTCTCAGAGCCGGTAAGGTCAGGCACCTGCGCGGGCACCGTGCTTCCCCGGATAGCGGAGGAGTACGGCCTCAACAGTACGCTCAGGGTGTTCACCGGCGGCCATGACAGCTGGTGCTGTGCTATCGGCGGCGGACTTTCGGAAGGTATCACGGTAAATATATCCGGAAGCGGTGATACGCTTAATTTCCTTATGGACGCGCCGAACCGCTCCAAGGCGATGTTTGACGGAGACTATACCTGTTCGCCGACGGCATACGGCGATTCATTCGGCAGTTTTTGCCTTTGCCCCATGAGCGGCAACCTTATACGCTGGTTCAGGGATATAATGTATCCCATGATCCCCAGAAGCGAATTTTATTCGTACATGGAGCGGGATATACCCTCTGGCCCTTCGGGCGTGATCATAAACCCCGGCTTTTCCGCCTCGGGGCACCCCTGCTTCCGGCTGAGATCGGAAGGGGTCATCAGCGGCCTGACAACGAAGACGACGCCGTTCAGGATATATAAGGGGCTTATGGAGAGCGTTGCAATGCATTTGAGGGCAAACAGGGATTATTTCCTGAAGCACGGCATAAAAAAGCTTGAAAATATCCGCTCTGTAGGCGGAGGCTCAACCTCGGCTGTCTGGATGCAGATAAAGGCCGACATTCTGGGCGAGAGCATACTCACGCTTGAAAGCTTTGAAGCGGGCGCCGCAGGATGCGCGATCCTGAGCGGCGTGGGCTGCGGTTTCTTTGCCGATATTGCCGAGGCACAGAGCAGCCTTATAAAGCCCGGAAAATTGTACGAGCCGGACAAAAACTCCTCGGAAAGATACGAGGAGGAATATGTCCGTTTTATAAAACAGATGGAAGCTTACTCCGAGGTGTACAAGGATGTATATAGGACTTGATATCGGTACTTCCGGCTGCAAGGCAGCCGTTATGGACGCGTCGGGAAAAATATTGGGCAGCTGCGGCGTATCGTACAGCATGAATGTTCAGCACGGCGGGATAAGGGAGCTGGACGAGGAGCTTGTTTTTGCGGGCGCGATGAAGTGCGTCAGCAGAGTGGCCGCCGGGAGAGACGTGCGCAGTATCACCGTGAGCAGTCTGGGCGAGGCGGTCATCCCGATCGACGCAGACGGAAATTCCCTGCACAGGGGGATCATTGGCTCTGATCTGCGCGGCGAGGAAGAGGCCGGCACGCTTGTCCGGAAACTCGGGCCTCTGAAGCTGTCGGAGATCACGGGTCAGCACGTTTCGTCCATTTATTCCCTGCCGAAAGAAATGTGGCTGGCGAACAATGTCCCGGGTCTTGCCGACAGAGTGTGGAAATACCTCAGCTTCCAGAGCTATATGATCTATCGCCTGTGCGGCGCGGCGGTCATTGATCATTCGCTGGCGGCAAGGACTCTTGCGTTTGATATCGAAAGCCTCAGCTGGTCGGACGCCGTGCTCGGCGCGGCGGGTATACCCAGGTCCGCTATGCCGGATGCCGTGCGCCCCGGGACATGTGTCGGTATGCTGAAGGAATCCATATGCAAAGAGATCGGCAGCCGGAACGTGAAGGTGATTGCGGGCGCGCATGACCATATCTGCAATGCCATCGGCTCAGGCATCAGCAGGGTCGGCGAGTGCGCCATGCCCTGCGGTACGACAGAGGGCTTCACCGTCGTTATGCCGCACGGCAGCCTTAAAGCGGAAACGATAGCTTCCTGCCAGATATCCAAGCAGCCCTATCTCATCCCGGGACTTGAAAACACGATAGCATGGCAGAATACGGCGGGCGCGGCCTACAAATGGTTTGCTTCCCTGTTCGGTCCGGAGGAAAGCCATACGGATTTCTTCAGGGACTGCGAGGAAAAAATGCCCCCGAAGCCGTCGTCCGTCATGGTCATGCCGCATTTTTCCGGCTGCGCCACCCCGTACAACGATTCGCAGTCAAGAGCCGCGTTTCTGGGAATAGGCCTTGAAACGGACAGATACCGGCTTTACAGGGCCATAATTGAGGGCGTCGCCTTTGAAGACGCAATGATCCTCGGTACGCTGAAAAAGGCCGGCATACCGATAAGCAGGATATGCTGCACCGGCGGTACGGCGACTGACAGGATACTCCAGATAAAAGCGGATGTTCTCCGCACGCAGATATACAGACCTGCCGTCAAAAATACAGGCCCCTTCGGCAACGCTCTGCTTGGCGCGGTGGAGGACGGCTGCTTTGACAATATAGCCGAGGCTGCCGAAACAGTGACGTATGACCGCGTCTTTGAACCGAGCGCAAGCGATTATTACGCGGAACGCGTCGAATTGTACGGCAGCCTGTACGAAACCCTTAAAAAAGCGAATCATACGCTCAGCTCATTATAAAAGGAGGATGGAACCATGCTGCTGACAATGAAGGAGCTGCTTGACGAGGCAAACAGAAATAACTATGCCGTCGCTGCGCCCAATGTCACGAATGAATTTGATGCGCGTGCAGTTATCGCCGCCGCCGAGGAAATGAAAGCACCTATTATATTGGACGTCGGGCCGCTCCAATCTCCCGATTTTGTGCTGACCGGGAAATATATGTGCGAGCTTGCCAACGAGACCGACATTCCCGTCGCGCTTCATCTTGACCATGGCGGCTCGGTCACGGGCGCAAAGGGGAACGAGCGGGTCCTGCACGATATGATGAGAGCCATTATGGGCGGCTTCACATCCGTTATGGTGGATCGTTCCTGCCTGCCCTTTGAGGAAAACGTCCGGCAGGTGGCAGAAATGACCCATATCGCCCATTCCGTCGGAGTCACGGTGGAATCCGAGCTGGGACACGTAGACGATGCCTGCAAGGACAGGGATGAACGCACTTCCGGCCTTACGGATCCGGCCTTTGCGGCCGAATTTGTCAGCAGGACAGGCATAGACTGCCTTGCCGTTTCGATCGGAAATGCCCACGGCACATATACGCAGCTGCCCGTAATGGACTTTGCGCGTCTGGCCGAGATAAAGGAGGCGACAGACATTCCTCTTGTCATGCACGGCGGCTCCGGCTCCGGCGACGAGAACCTCTATCGAGTCTGCCGCTCGGGCATAAACAAGGTGAATATTTATCATGACCTCTGCACCGCCGCATGTATGGCGGTCAAGAACGCCGACATAAGCGGCAACGGCTCCTACGCGTTCTGGACGATGGTGCAGGATGCGATCAGAAAGCGCACCTGCGAACTGATAAAGATCTTCGGAAGCGACGGGAAGGCATGGACGCCTTCAAAAACTGCCGTGCCGCAGAAAGAGAAGCTGTTCAGCAGCATCACAAAAATCGGCTCACTCTGACCGTGCACGGCGCTGCGGCGAAAAAATGCCCAAATCAGACTGCTGTTTTCCTGGATAGCTCAAAAAGCCCATAACGGACTTCTTTGACAAACTGAAAACCAAAATTTGACGTCTTGTTTCCTTTCTTTCCAATCTGGAGCCTTCGGGCTTCAGGTTGGTTTTTTTGTTTAATATTTATTTAAAAAACCGCCGTATGCGCATGATATACGGTTGTAAACTAAATTTAATCTGCTCTCTCATAATGGGCACAAGCTCAATGAGGGAGCAGTTTTTATATATTCGAAGGATATCAGAATGAAAGATCAGGTTATGAAGCTGGACTACACAAAGACTTTTAAGCGTATTGCCGTTTTCTTTGTCATACTCGCCGTAATTACCGCCGTTGCGATACCTCTGAGCCTTTCGCGTCAGATAAGCGACGCGGTATGAGCTTACGGCGCGTATCTCCGCTCCATTTTTTGCCCGCCTGCTTGCGTACAGTATGCCGCTTATTCCCACTGCCGTGTTCTGATGGATAACCGGCGTTTCGGACCGGACCCCATTCAGATTGGGATCCGGTCTGTTTTTGGTTTTTAAAAATTGTCATTTTGTTATGATGCCGGGTTGACATGACAAGTTAAATGTGTTATAGTCCTAAACACAGAACTTGAAAGCAAGTTTCAAAAAAATTTAAAAGGAGGCAAATCATGAAGAAATTTCTCGCAATCGTTCTTGCACTTTCCATGTTGTTCGCCCTTTGTGCGGTTTCTGCGTCAGCAGAACAGAAACTCACATTCGGCTATATCACACCCGGCCCTGACACGTGGTATCTCAGAGACGTAGAGGGGTTCCAGGCGGCGGCGGAGCTTTTGGGCGTTGATGTCGTTGTTCTCAACTCGGGCTACGATGTGAGCGCAGAGCTTGCAAACATCGAGAATCTTGTCAATCAGCAGGTTGACGGCATCTCGGTCTTCTCCTTTAATGAGAGCGGCGCGATCACGGCAGCTCTTAAAGGCGACGAAGCGGGCATTCCCGTCGTCGCTACCGACAGTGTGGGCTCGGTGTTCAATGCCGACTGCGACGTTGCAGGCGCGGTTGACTTTGACTGGGCAGGCATGGGCGTTGACTACGCAAATTGGATGGCAGAAAATCACCCCGGCAAGGATTTCGTTATTATTACCGGCAATTTTGAATCCGTCCCCTGCCAGACTGTGAACAAGGCAATGGAAGACACCGCAAACGACCTTGGAAAGAACAAACTCCTCACAATTGAGGACGGCGACTATACTCCCGCTGTTGCGGCCGACAAGGCGGAAGACCTTGTTAACTCCGGTCTGGAGTTCGGCATTATCTTCGTTATGGATGAAGACATGGCTGCCGCTGTCCGCCAGCGCCTTGAGGACATGGGCGTTGCCGACAACTATGTTATCATTTCCGAAAACGGCTCCGATGTCGGCCTGGAAATGATCAATAACGGAACCCTCGGCTTCACAATTTCCAGCTCTCCCGGATGGGAAGGCTTTATCGCGTGCCTTGCGCTGTACAACGCGGCCGTCAACAAGGAAGCGGAGAAGAACGTACAGTATAACCTCCCCAATATCTCCATTACCCCGGATACCGACACCTCCAACCCGATTGAAGTAGTTCCCTGGGTCGTGAATATCGACGCGTACAGAACCCTTACTGAGCAGTATTTCCCCGAACTCTACGAGTACATCAAGTAATTCGCTTAAATATCCATGCATAGGGGAGAGCGTTCCGCTCTTCCCTATGCGAACATATAAATGCATGGGGTTATGATATGGAAAAATTACTGCATTTGAAAAATATCAACAAATCATTCAACGGGGTACAGGTACTCTTTGACATAAATCTTGAATTATACAGCGGCGATGTTCTGTGCCTTGTAGGTGAAAACGGCGCGGGGAAATCAACGCTGATTAAGATATTATCCGGCGCAGAGGCTCCATCCTCCGGTTCAATCGAAGTATATGGCAGAACCCGCTCAAGGATGCATCTGCGCGAAGCGATAGATATTGGCATCGCCGTTATCTATCAGGACGCTGATCTTGTGGATACGCTTACGATAGCGGACAATGTTTTCCTCGGCGAAGAGATAAGAAAGGGTCCTTTTGTGAACCGTGCCGAGCAGGAGCGGATCACACAGGAGATAATTGAAAAGCTTGGTCTTGAGCTCAATGCCGGAAGCCTTATTTCCGAGCTTTCTCCGGGACAGAAACAGTGCACCCAGATAGTAAAGGCAATAAAGAGGGACGCACAGATCGTTGTGATGGACGAACCTACTTCATCCCTTGGCAAGCGCGAAACGGCTGCCCTTATGGAGCTTGTGAGGCGGCTTGCGGCGGAGGGCAGAGGGATTATCTATATCTCACATTATCTGGAGGAAGTCTTCGAGATCGGAAGCAGGGCGCTTGTCCTGAAAGACGGCCATCACGTCTGCACAATGCGGCTCAACGAAACGACACAGGATGATCTTGTCCGGAAAATGGTGGGACGCTCAGCTTCGAGCTTCTATGCGAGAGAAACGTCGGAAATACGCGATGGACTTCTAGAAATACAAAATTATTCTACCGCAAGCGTTGTCAAAAAAGCCGATTTTACAGTTCGGCAGGGGGAAATATTCGGACTTGGCGGCCTTGCGGGCGCCGGGCGCAGTGAGTTGATGCGCGCCGTTTACGGCTGTGACAGAAAAACCTCCGGACGGCTCGTTCTCAACGGCAGGGATATCACGCCAAAAAGCCCGAAAGATGCGGTAAATAAGGGCGTATATATGATCTTTGAAAACAGGAAGCAGGAAAGCATGTTTGATATACGCCCGATCAGTGAGAACATAATGATATCCCACAATGAGAAGAAAGAGTTTATCAACCTGAAAAAAGAGCGCGTAAGTGTTGAACAGAGCATCGGGGATCTTAATATAAAAACCTTTTCTCAGGAAGTTGAAGCCCGAAATCTTTCCGGCGGAAATCAGCAAAAAATGGTTCTGAGCCGCTGGCTCGTTGACGAAGGACAGGTATATATCTTTGACGAGCCTACAAAAGGTGTGGATGTGGGGGCGAAGGAAGAAATTTACAGGAGAATAGTTGATCTGGCAAAAAGGGGTAAATATGTTATAGTTATCTCCTCCGTCCTTCCGGAGCTTATCTCGCTCAGCGACAGAATAGGCATCATGCGCGGCGGGGAGCTTGTAAATATTCTGGATCGAAGTGAAGCTACGGAAAACGGCCTGCTCAAAGAATTTATCGGCACATCCTGATCATTCGGAGGACAATGATAATGAAAAACTTCAAAAAACTGCTTTATTCACAGTGGTTTGTGCTTGTAATAATTATTATTCTCATAAGCACTGTCACGGCGCTCGTCAATCCCAAGTTTCTGACATGGAAAAATCTCCTTGCGATCGTCACACAGGTCGCAAGTCTTTCCCTTGTTGCAATCGGCGCAACGATCATGATAGCCTCCGGTCATTTTGACATTTCCGTCGGCGCGATAGTCGGTCTGTGTACATGTGTTATGGCGATTATGATAATAAACGGCGTGAACGAACTGGTCGTGTTTATAACGGGTGTGGCATTGGCAGCGCTCTGCTGCCTCCTCAACGGGGCGCTCTCCATTGCTCTCAATGCGCCGTCGTTTATAATAACAATGGCCACGACGGGTATTTATACCGGCATCGGCCTGCTGCTTACCAAGGGCGTCCTGCAGATGATCACCGGAAAGTTCAGGTTTTTTTCCGGAACAAAGGTATTCGGTGCTGTTCCCGTTATGGTGGTCATTGCGTTTATCGGGTATGTTATCGCCTACATAATACTTAAATACACCCAGACGGGCAGACAGATATTTGCGATCGGCGCAAATCCTACTGCGGCGTATCTCTCCGGCATCGACGTGAACAAAAGCAAGCTCAAATTCTTTGCGATTGACGGGATCCTTGTGGGAATCGCGGCGGCAATGTATATTTCACGGCTCGGCTCCGGACTTCCGTCCTACGGAAGCGGCATGGAAATGGACGCAATGGGCGCGGTCGTCATAGGCGGGACACCTATCTCCGGCGGCAAAGGAAACATCGGCGGTACGCTATGCGGCGTTTTGCTTATCGGACTTATTTCTAACTCACTCAACATGATGCATGTTGACGCATTCTGGCAGGACATCGCGTCCGGCAGCCTGATCATCCTCGCCCTGGCGATCTCAGCAATCAGAATGAGGCTTGCCGCAAAGCAGCAGGCGGAAGCCGCCAAAGAGAAAGCGTAAACCACGTATACGTAAAACTGTGAATTAAAAACAAATGGAGGATAAATATGGTCAGTAAGGTCAATTCAGACAGCCCTGTGCCACTGTATTATCAGCTTAAGGAGATAATTATTGAAAGCATAAATAAGGGCGAATACGGGGTGGGGGATATAATCCCGTCCGAGAATCAGCTGTGTAAAATGTATAATGTAAGCAGAAGTACATCCCAGAAAGCTCTCGATGAGCTGGTGCATGAGGGAATATTGACAAGAAAGCAGGGCGTCGGCACATTCGTGACTGCTCCGAGAATAGAGCAGGCGCTTTCAAATTTCTATTCTTTCTCGGACGCTATGAAGGCTCACGGCTATGAGCATGAAGCAAAAGTTCTGTCAATATCCGTGGAGGCGTCAACTCCGAAGCAGGCAAAGGTGCTCAATATCTCCCAAGAGGAGCGGGTTATAGTTCTCACCCGGCTGAGATATGTCAACGGCACTCCGTTTGTGCTTGAGACATCGTGTATCCCGGAAAAGCTTGCTCCAGGCCTTAACGAGGTGGATTTCAGCAAAAATTCGCTCTATAAGACTCTTATGAACACTTACAGGCTCTATGTGGTAAAGGCAAGAGAAATGTTTGAGCCGGTTCTTATCAACAAGAGCGAAAGTCAGCTTCTTGAAGTACCGGAGGGCTCTCCCGCAATCATGCTGGAAAGAATTGCCTACTCCTCAAACGATGAGGCAGTCGAGTTCTGCCACAGTATCATTCCCGGCAGCAAATGCCGGTTCTATACGGAACTGAGATAATCAAAATAATCAACAGGAGAAATATGCTATGTCAAGCGCGGGATTTGAGATCTTCAATCAATACGATGCACTTAATAAAACGGGGAATTATCTTTCGGAAAATATGGACGCGATACTCCGGGTTGTCGGAAACAGCGAGAATTTTGTTTTTTTCGGCTGCGGTTCAAGCTTTTCACTTGCCAAAAGCGGCGCGGCGATAGCCGCAATGTACGGCGCGGGGAAAGCGGCTGCTGTAGCTGCGGGAGATTTTATCGTCAACTTCGACACATACCGCAGACTTGTTGATGGAGCATGCCTTTTTATGCTTTCTCGCTCCGGCAGGACTTCAGAGATGCTTATCGCCGCCGAAATGATACGCAGGGAGAAAATAAACTGCACCGTCGTTTCCATCTGCGCTACTGAAAACGCACCTATGGCGGCGCTTTCCGATTACAGTGCGGAAATTCCCTGGGCGTTTGACGAAAGCGTGTGCCAGACAAGAACGGTCTCCAACCTTTATATGGCCGTTGCGATAATACTTGCGGAAAGATACGGGGACAAAAAAACCGTCAGGGATTTCGGACGGCTTATTGCCGGGGGAGACGCGTTCCTGCGCGAAACAGACAAGCGCGTTGAGCCTGCGGCAAAGGGCAGCTGGAAAAATGTGGTAGTTCTTACCGACGGTACGCCATGCGGTATTGCCGAAGAAGGGGCGCTTGCCTTCAATGAGATCTGTATGTGCCGGTCAAATTATTACCATCTTCTTGACCTTCGGCATGGACCGATGGTGCTGCTGAACAGGGAGACACTTGTTGTCATGCTGATGTCCTCCGATGAGCATGACAGGCAGGCTGCGCTTCTTGACGACATAAAAAGGCGAGGATGCTATGTAGTATGCGTCAGCTCTGACAAAAACTATCCCGCAGCGGATATTATGATCGACATACCTGACTATTGCCACACTGTAAAAGGTCTGGCACTTCTCAACACTATACAATGTATTACTCTCGGCATGGCGCTTGCTGCGGGGAATGACCCCGATCATCCGACCGGCCTTGACCCCTGGATAAAGCTTTGATAAGGAGGCAATCAAAAAAATGAATAAAGTGGCTATAATCGGCGCGGGCAGCCTTGTATTTACAAAGCAGCTGCTCAACGATATGTTCAACACCGAATGCATGGCAGGCACAACGTATTTCCTTATGGGACCTACGATGTGGAAGCTTGAAAAAATGAAGCAGTACGCCCAACTTCTCATAGAAAAGAACAACATAGACGCGGAAATAATCTGCACGACTGACAGGCGCGAAGCGCTCAAAGACGCCAACTTTGTCATATTGACATTCCTTGTCGGAGGCAATGCCGCGTATAAGTATGATATTGAGATTCCGCTCAAATATGGCGTTGACCAATGCATAGGCGATTCTCTAGGTCCGGGCGGTGTGTTCCGTATGCTCAGAACAGCGCCTGTGATAGCGGCGCTTGGCAAAGAGGTGGACGAGCTTTGCCCACATGCGTATATCCTCAACTACGTCAATCCAATGGGCGCTGTATGCACGACGCTTTCAAGGTGCACCAAGGCGCAGGTCGTGGGACTGTGCCACGGCGTTCAGACCACGCTTGATCTTATTTCCGGTTATACGGGCGTGCCTAAGGACGAAATAGAGTACATCAATGCAGGCATAAACCATATGGATTGGTTTCTTACCCTTGAGCATAACGGCATGGATCTCTACCCCATTCTCAAGGAAAAAATGGAAAAACCGGAGTATTACAAAAACGAAAAGGTTCGCGGCGAGCTTATGCGCCACTGCGGCTATTTCATGACAGAATCCTCAGGCCACCTTTCAGAGTATATCCCGTGGTTCAGAAGCTCGCAGGAGGGGCTTGACACCTACTGCAACGAGCCAATGTTCGGCGGAGAAACAGGTGCGGCGCTGAAATTCAATATGGCGGTTGCGGAAAAGTTCAAAAACACGGATGTTTTTTCAATCGAGAGCGGAGAGCTTGAGCCGCGCTCAAAGGAATACTGCTCGTATATTATTGAAGCGATCATGACCGACAGACCATTCCGTTTCAGCGGCAACATTTCCAACAAAAACGGGTCCATTAAAAATCTGCCGCTGACCGCTACGGTGGAAGTGCCCGTCTACGCTGATAAATATGGTTTCCACCCATATAATGTCGGAGAGCTTCCGGCACATCTGGCGGCAATGAACATGAGCAACATTTCTGTTCAGGAACTGGCGGCACGCGCCGGCCTTGACGGAGACACGGAAATGGCGTTCTGGGCGATAGCGATGGATCCGCTCACCTCCACAAAGCTCACGCTCAAAAACTGCCGTAAAATGGCAGCGGAGATGTTAGAAGCGGAGCGAAAGTGGCTGCCGCAGTTTGAGGAAAAAACGCTTAAAATAATTGAAGATGTTGCAATTCCTGAGGGGACTGTCGGCGTTCCCGTGCCCACGGATCCCGCACTTGCTATCAATGAGCGCTTCAACAAGCTCGCACAGTGAAAACACGCCGCTCCCCATCGGGCTGCGCTTGATGGGGAGCGATTTTCAGGGGACGAATATGAAAGAATATTATCTCGGCGTTGATTTGGGCGGCACAAAAATAGCCGTGTGCGGATCGAATTACATCGACGATAAAGACGGTATCATGCGCTTTCCGTCCGGATTTTCCGTGAAGAGCGCGGATGTTGTGAAAAGACTTATAAACTCTGTCGATGTATATATCGGGGAGAAGGAAAACGGCGTCCTTCCGAAAGCAATTGGCTTCGGCCTGAAGGATTCCGTGGATTTTTCCGAGGGAATATGGAACACCTGCCCGTCGCCCGAGGGCTTTAAAAAAGTAGCTTTCGGCAAGCTGATATCCGACAGATACGGGGTGCCGGTACTCGTTGATAATGATGTGCACGCAGGCACTCTTGCGGAAATGAAATACGGCACGGGGATTGCGTACAGGAATTTCCTCTATATCAATATCGGCACGGGGATCGCCGCCGGTGCGGTGATCGAAGGAAAACTGATGAGAGGAGCCTGCAATTACGCCGGGGAGGCAGGGCATTTTTCCGTTGACCCGGACGGAGAATACTGCGATTTCTGCGGTCAGCACGGCTGCATTGAAAATATTGCCGGGGGGAAGGCAATTATCCGGCAGGCGAAAAAGGCTATAGGTGGGTATCCGCACTCAATGCTTGCCAGAATATATTCCGAAAAAGGTGCGATTTATTCAAGCGATGTGTTCTCCGCCGCCGATGCCGGGGATGAGCAGGCCGTGATAATAGCGCAGCGCGTTCTGACAGGCGTTGAGATGCTCTCGTGCGGATTGATAAATATGTTTAATCCGGAAGCGGTCATTTACGGAGGCGGGGTAATGTCAGATGGGTGGTTGTTTTCAAGGCTTGAAAAATCTGTCCCGAAAAAAATTATTCCGACAAATGCCGCCGCGATCAGGGAATTTTCCCTTTCGAGACTCGGAGCGGATCATGTCGGGGTTCTGGGCGCGATCGCGCTGGCAGCGATGACAGGCAAATAATTCAAAGGCGGTAATATAATGAAAGACCATATGCGCGAGCTTATAAGACGCAGACAGACAGGTGAGCTTTGCGGGATACCATCGTACTGTACCGCGAACCCTCTTGTTATAGAAGTGTGTCTTGAGCAGCACAAAAGGCTGGGTGAAGCGGTGCTTATAGAGGCGACCGCGAATCAGGTGAATCAGTTCGGCGGCTATACGGGGATGCAGCCGGCGGATTTCAGGGATATGGTGTATGCAATTGCGGACAGGGTCGGATTTGAGAAGGATATGATAATTCTCGGCGGCGATCATCTCGGTCCTCTTACGTGGGTAAATCTTGACGAGGACGAGGCCATGGAAAATTCACATGTATTGGTTGAGGCTTTTGTCAGAGCGGGATTCAAAAAAATTCACCTTGATACCAGCATGAAACTCAAAAGCGACGATGTATGTGCCCCTCTTGCCGATGAGGTGATTGCTCGCCGAGGCGCGGAACTGTACGCGGTGTGCGAGAGAGCATATCAGGAGATGAAAAAAGAAAATCCTGATGAGAACCGTCCCACATATATTATCGGCAGCGAGGTTCCGATCCCCGGCGGGGTGCAGGCGGTGGAGGACTGCATTTCCGTGACAGAGCCGGAGGCGCTTGAGAAAACGCTTGATGCCTATAAAAAGGCGTTTGAAGATGTTGGCCAGAGCAGAGCGTTTGAAAATATCATAGGCGTTGTGGTGCAGCCAGGTGTTGAGTTCGGGGACGACAGATGCTTCGGCTATGACAGTAAAAAGGCCGCTGCGCTTACCGCCGAAGCGAAGAAGCACGAAGGCATAGTTCTCGAGGGACACAGCACGGATTATCAGAATGCAGAGTCGCTCAAGGAAATGGTGCGCGACGGGATAGCGATTCTGAAGGTGGGACCGGCGCTGACCTATGCCCTGCGCGAGGGGCTGTTTGCTTTGAGCTATATGGAAAAGGAACTCCTGGACGAGGATAAGCAGGCGGATTTCCCCAAAGTTCTTGAAACGGCAATGATGAACGATCCTTCAAAATGGTACAGGCACTATCACGGAAATGAACGGCAGCTTGCCCTGTGCAGGAAATATTCCTATTCGGACAGAAGCAGATACTATCTGACTGTGCCTGAAGTTGAAAAGTCCATGGCTAAACTGCTTGAGAACATGGACGCCGTGGAGATACCCATGAATATGCTGCATCAGTATATGCCCGTGCAGTATGCGTCGATCATGCGCGGAAAGCTTGAAAACAAAGCAAGCGAGCTTGTAAAGGATTATGTAAGGGTGGTTACAAGACAGTATTGCTGTGGTGCGGGGACTATCTCCGACATTCCGGAGCTTCACATATAACAAGCGGCGGCTGATTTGAAAGCTCAGATGATAATAAAACCTGCCAAGGACTTGAAATATCGCTTTCAAGCCCTTGGCAGGCTGCTTTTTGCCGTCTTCGGCGGTTTATTCAGTCTTTTCCAAAATTCAGATATCAAGAGTGTCCAGCCAGTCGGTCAGCTGCTTTTCGCTCACTCCGCCTCTGAACACCTTGCCGGTAACGAGCTTTGCGCCGGGGCAGCTTGCGGAGAGGCTTTTTGCGGTATTTTCCATTCCGCTTCCGCCGGAGGACGCAAACGTGACGACCGTTTTGCCGGTGAGGTCATAGCCTTCAAGGAAGCTGTTGATTATTGTTGGGGAGGTATACCACCAGATCGGGAAGCCGACAAAGACCACATCGTAACCGTTCATAGCGCCGCATTTGCCAGCGACGGCAGGGCGGGACGCGATATCGTTCATTTCAACCGAACTGCGTGAATGCTTGTCTGTCCAATCGAGATCGGCGCTTGTATAGGGGACGGCGGGCTTGATCTCAAACATGTCCGCGCCGGCAGCCCCGGCAAGCGTACCGGCAACTCTTGCGGTCGTCCCTGTCGGTGAAAAATATGCAACAAGCTTATTCATTGAAAATACCTCCCTGTCAACATTATATAAATAGTATAGCACAAACGGCAGTGAAAATAAAGAAGCGTATGAGAAAAGAAAAACCGCCGCGGGCTTTGATGCCTGCGGCGGTTGGCACGCTGTAAGGGATTCGAACCCCTGACCTTCTGGTCCGTAGCCAGACGCTCTATCCAGCTGAGCTAACAACGCATATCTCTTTTGAAAGCTTATATATATTAGCACAGCCTGTTAAAAAATGCAATAGTTTTTTGAAAAAAATCCGAGGTTTTTTCTCAGACGATCCGCTTGAACATCTTGTCAAGCTCATTTTTGGTCAGCGTAACGGCGACGGGTCTTCCGTGGGGGCAGTATTTCACCCTGCCGGAGAGCACCGCTTCCACAAGCTTTTCAAGCTCAGGCGGCTGCGTGTCCCAGCCGGCCTTGATCGCCGCCTTGCACGCCGCCGTGTGCAGTATCTCGTCCCGCGCACTTTTCGCATCGAGTTTTCCGCGGCGCAGCTTTTCGCATATTTCCTCTAATGCCGCCGCCGCGTCGGGGGATTCCATATCCGCGGGAACGGCGCGTATTACGAAGCTGTCAGCGCCGAACGGCTCTATCTCAAAACCAAGCTCGTAGAGAAGCGTTCCGTTCTGCTCCACAAGCTCCGCATCCTCGCCGGAGAGCTTCACCGCTGCGGGGATGAGCAGGGTCTGCGCGGCGATCTCCCGATCCTGCGCCTTGAGCCTGTCGAAAATAATGCGCTCATGCGCGGCATGCTTGTCAATAAGAATAAGCTTGTTATCCTGCTCGACAATTATATATGTCCTGAACGCCTCACCCACTATCTTGTGTTGTGCAATTCGGACACTTTCAACACTTTCAACAGAGTTTTCAACATTCGCATCAGGAGATTTTTCCGATTTTTCAGCCGTTTTTTCGACAGGCTGCGCCTCGTTTCGCGCAAATTCGCCTTTTTTCGCGTCAGCAGGGGAAGTGGAATATATTGTAGTGCGCGCCCCTTCCGCAGGCGTACAGGCAGTGGTTCCTGCGCTTCCGGCAGACGCCGCAAGAGACATTTTTGTGTAATCCGGAGAAAATTTTTCCTTTGCCGACGGAATATAAGCGCACTCCGCGCTGCTGAGTGCGGCGCTCCTCGGCTGCTCTGCGGGCTTTGAAACGGCGTATCCGTTTTCGCGGAAATCCTTCGCGCTGATGCTTCTGTAAAAGTCCTCCCGAGGCGCAGTGACGTTTCTTGCGGACTGTGACAGCTCAGGCTTTGCGGTAATGCTCTCGCCGGTCAGCGCCATGCGCACGGCGCGGTACACCGCATCGAACACCTTCTTCTCATAGGAGAACTTGACCTCCGTCTTGGCGGGGTGAACGTTCACGTCCACCGCAGAGAGATCCATTCTGAGGTAGATGACGCAGGCGGGATATCTCCCGGTGAGCAGCGTATTTTTATATGCCTGCTCGACGGCGGTCTGCAAAAGCTGGGACTTTATATATCTGCCGTTGCAGAAGAAAAACTGCATACCGCGGTTGCCGCGTCCCGCAGACGGCGAGGATGTGTAGCCGGAAACCGTTATCCCCTCCTCAGCGCCGTCGCATCTGAGCAGTGTGGAAGCGATGTCGCGCCCCAGAAGCGTATAGATGCATGAATCGGCGCGGCCGTCCCCGGGGGAGAAGAACTCTTCATGCCCGTCGCGTATAAAGCGCACGGACACCTCCGGATGGCCGAGCGCCACGCGCAGCGCCGTAAGCACGCAGGCGGAATTTTCGCTCCTGTCGGTTTTGAGGAACTTAAGACGGGCGGGCGTGTTGTAAAAAAGATCGCGCACGATTATCGTCGTGCCTTCCGGACAGCCGAACGGGAGCATATCCCGTATCTCTCCCGCCTCAAGCGTCAGACGCGTCCCCTCGCCGTCGCCGCGGCGGCGCGTGGTCAGCTCAATGCGCGAAACGGAAGAGATGGCGGCAAGAGCCTCGCCGCGGAAGCCCATTGTGCCGATGGAGGAAAGGCCGTCGGCGTCATGCAGCTTTGACGTGGCGTGCCGCAGAAAAGCCACGCCCGCGTCTTCGGGGGCCATGCCGGAGCCGTCGTCGGTCACGCGGATATAAGCCGCCCCTCTGCCCTTTATTTCAACCGTTATGTTCCGCGCCCTGGCGTCAAGAGAGTTTTCCATAAGCTCCTTGATAACGGAGGCGGGGCGCTCCACCACCTCGCCGGCGGCGATAAGGTCGGCAACATGAGGGGGAAGAATATTTATTATGGGCATTGAGGGTACCTCCGCGGTTTTTTCTAAGTGAATATACTTCCAATCAATTATACAACAAAAATCTTGAAAAAGCCACTGGTTTTATGGTAATATAACTTGATAAAATATGTTTTCCGCAGAGGTTTTTTCTATGAAATATGAGCGCAGGGTTATAGACGTTGATAAGGTACGGCAGCAGCTTTCATACTGCCGGGAGATATATGAGCACATGAACGCCGACGGCGGGGTGCATCTTGCGATGGTGGACACCTACGGCTGCCAGCAGAATGAGGCGGACAGCGAAAAGATACGCGGCTACCTTGCCGAGATGGGCTACGGCTTTACCGACGACGAGTTCCAGGCGGACGTTATCGTCGTGAACACCTGCGCCGTCCGTGAGCACGCGGAAATGCGCGTGTTCGGCAACGTGGGTGCGCTCAACCACTCGAAAAAGGCGCGCCCTAACCAGATAATTGCGGTGTGCGGCTGCATGGTGCAGCAGGAGCATATCGCGCAGAAGCTCAAGAAGAGCTACCCGGTGGTCGATCTTGTGTTCGGTCCTCACGAGCTGTGGCGGTTTCCGGAGCTTCTCATGCAGGTGATGGCGCGGAAAAAGCGCGTTTTCGCAACCGAGAACGACAGCGGCGCGGTTATCGAGGGTATGCCCGTCTCCCGCAAGGAGGGGGTAAAGGCATGGCTTTCGATCATGTACGGCTGCAACAACTTCTGCACCTACTGCATAGTCCCCTACGTCAGGGGACGGGAGAGATCGCGCACACCGGAGGACATCGTAGCAGAGGCGAGGGAGCTTGCCGCCGAGGGGTACAAGGACATTACCCTGCTCGGTCAGAACGTCAACTCCTACGGCAAGGATCTTGAAAGCCCCGTGGATTTTGCCGATCTCATACGCATGATAAACGATATTCCGGGCGATTTTATCATACGTTTCATGACAAGCCATCCCAAGGACGCGACGGAGAAGCTTTTCAGAACGATGGCGGAGTGCGAAAAGTGCGCACATCAGCTGCATCTGCCTGTGCAGTCGGGCAACGACCGTATTCTGAAGGCCATGAACCGCAGCTATACAAGGGAAAAGTATATCGCGCAGGTGGAGCTTGCGAGAAGCTATATGCCGGATCTTGTGCTGACGACGGATATAATAGTAGGCTTCCCCGGCGAGACGGAGGAGGAGTTTGAGGACACGATAAGCCTGTGTGAGCAGGTGCGCTACGACGCGATGTTTACGTTCATCTACTCGAAGCGTGTCGGAACGCCCGCCGCCTCCATGCCCGACCCCTTTACCCGCGAGGACAAACAGCGGCATTTCGACAGGCTCATGGAGGTGTCGAACAGGATAAGCGGCGAAAAGCACCGTGAATATATCGGCAGAACTCTCGAAGTGCTGGTGGACGGTGAGACGGGCAAGGAGGAATATAACCTCTCCTCCCGCACGAACGGCGGAAGACTGGTTCACCTGCGCGGCGATAAGGAGCTTATCGGAAAGCGCATAAAGGTAAAAATAACCGCAGGCAACACATGGGCGCTGTACGGGGAAACAGAATGACAGAATAAAACCGCACGTTTGCACATGGCGTGCGGCGGAGAGCAGGGTAAATGAACCGCAGGCGGCGGATCTTCTCATCAAACACCGTTTTTTAATTTTTGACAGGGAGAAACACAAAATGTCAGAGCTTACACCGATGAAGCGGCAATACAACGAAATAAAGGCAAAGCATCAGGATTGCCTGCTGTTTTTCCGGCTGGGCGATTTTTACGAGATGTTCAACGAGGACGCAAAAATCGCCGCACGTGAGCTTGACCTTGCCCTGACCACGAGGGACAGAAACGTCGAGGATCCCGAGGAACGTACGCCGATGTGCGGCGTGCCGTACCACAGCGCGGAGGCGTATATCGCCCGCCTTATCGCCAAGGGCTACAAGGTGGCGATCTGCGAACAGATGGAAGACCCCGCGCTTGCCAAGGGGCTTGTCGAGAGGGACGTTATCCGCATAATCTCCCCCGGCACGGTCACTGAAAGCTCCATGCTCGAGGAGGGACGCTCCAACTATATTTGTGCGCTGCACGTGACAGGCGATATGGGCGGCGCCGCCTTCTGCGACATTTCCACGGGCGAATTTTGCTGCGCCGCCTTCGATAAGGACGCGCTCTCACATATGATAAACGAGCTTGGGCGCTTTTCGCCCAAGGAAGCGGTGCTCTCAGGCACGGCGGCAGCGGAGCGGGCGATAACAGATTTCCTGACCCTCCGGCTCAACGCGATGCTTGAACCGGCGGAGGGACGCTTTGAATATCTGCCGTGCGCCGCGCTTGTCTGCGAGCAGTTCGGCTTCAAGGACGTGGACGAATCGTCCGTCGGCGACAGCCCCGCTGCGATCTGCGCAGCAGGGGCGCTTCTGCGCTACATACTCGACACGCAGAAGTTCGATATACGCCATATAAACCGCATGGACGTGTTTTTCGGCGGCAGATATATGGAGCTGGACTGGGCGACGCGACGCTCCCTTGAGCTGACAGAATCGCAGCGCACGGGCGAAAAGCGCGGATCGCTTCTGTGGGTGCTGGACAAGACGAAAACCCCGATGGGCGGACGGATGCTGCGCTCATGGGTGGAGCGCCCGCTGCTGTCGGCGGTCGCAATAAAGCGCAGGCTCTCCGCAGTGGACGAGCTGACGCGCAATAATGTCATGCGCTCCGAGCTTATGATACTGCTCAAGGGCATAAGCGATATGCAGCGGCTTGCAGGGCGCTGTGTTTACGGCACGGCGGGCGGGCGCGATCTGCGCTCTCTTGCCGAGTGCGCCGCCGTACTCCCAAAGCTCAAGGAGCAGCTTGCGTCCGTTCAGAGCGTGGAGCTTAAAAGCATACTCAACATGGACGCGCTTGACGATATGCGCACCGAGATCGACCGTGCGATCGACGATAACCCGCCGTTTTCCGTGCGCGAGGGCGGCATACTGCGCCGCGGCTACTCCGAGGAGGTGGACCGGCTCCGCTCCATACGCGACAACGGCGCGGAAATGGTGGCGCAGCTTGAGCAGCGCGAGCGCGAGCGCACAGGCATAAAAAAGCTCAAGGTCGGCTACAACAGGGTGTTCGGCTATTATATAGACGTTCCGAAATCCGCGGGGGAGAACAATATTCCCGAGGAGTATATCCGCAAGCAGACCCTTGTTTCAAACGAAAGATATTTCACGCCTGAGCTCAAGGAGCTTGAAAGCTCACTTCTCGGCGCAAAGGACAGGGTAAACGAGCTTGAATACAACTACTTTGTCGAGATACGCGACAGCGTTGCGGCAAAGGTTGACAGGATACAGGCAAGCTCCGAGGCGGTGGCGCGGCTGGACGCGCTGTGTTCATTTGCCGAAACAGCCGTGCGCAGCAACTATACGATGCCGGAGGTCGATACATCAAAGGAGCTGCGCATAGTCGAGGGGCGGCACCCGGTCGTTGAGCAGAGCCTGAAGGATGTGCTGTTTGTCCCGAACGACACTTTTCTCAACGACGCCGAGGACAGAGTGGCGATAGTCACCGGCCCCAACATGGCGGGTAAATCCACCTATATGCGCCAGACCGCGCTTATCGTGCTGATGACGCAGATGGGTTCGTTCGTTCCGGCCAAGAGCGCGACAGTCGGCATTGTGGACAGGGTTTTCACGAGGATCGGCGCAAGCGACGACCTTGCCTCCGGTCAGTCAACATTCATGGTGGAAATGAACGAGACAGCGCAGATAATAAAGCACGCAACGTCCTCGTCGCTGCTTATCCTTGACGAGATAGGGCGCGGCACGTCCACCTTTGACGGCATGGCGATAGCACGTGCGGTGCTTGAATACTGCGCGGACAGGAAAAAGCTCGGCGCGAAGACAATGTTTGCAACGCATTATCATGAGCTGTCCGCCCTTGAGGGCAGCATAAGCGGTGTGCGCAACTATAACATAACCGCAAAGAAGCAGGGCGGGAATCTTGTGTTCCTGCGCAAGATAGTTCCGGGCGCGGCGGACGACAGCTACGGCATTGAGGTGGCAAAGCTTGCGGGGCTGCCGGATGCGGTGATAAGCAAGGCAAAGGGCTATCTCAAGGAGCTTGAGAGCAGCGGCGCAGCCCCGATCGCGCCGGGCGCAAAGCACGAGGACGACCAGATAAGCTTTGCCGACGTCGGCGCGGACGAGGTTCGTGAGATACTGCGCAAAACCGATATAAACACGCTCACCCCGCTCGAGGCGATGAATCTGCTTTTTGAGCTGCAAAGAAAGGCGCGGGGCTGATGGAAACAGGGAAACGTGCTCTGCCGGAGTTCACAAGCGCCATGACGGGCAGGGAGCTTATATTTGCCGCCGTCGGATTCGTGCTGCACATCTTTCTGCTCCCGCGTGTTTTTTCAGGACTTATCGAGGCGGGAACGCTTGCCTCAGGCACGGCGAATTTCCTGATGTACGCCGTTATGGCGGTCTATACCCTTGCATATGCGAGGGGCTTTCTCCGGCGGGACTTTGACGCGCTTGCCGACCGCCCGTTTGCGGTCATTGCCGGGATCGCCGGCGGATATTTCATAATGATGGGCTGCAACACGCTCACCGCGCTCCTGCTGACCCTTTTTGAGCGGACGGAAAACCCGAACAACGCGGCCGTGGCCGAGCTGGTCTTTGACAGCAGCGGCGCGGTCTCCGCGATGGTGATCTTCCTTGCGCCGATCGTTGAGGAGGTGCTGTTCCGCGGGGCGATGTTCGGCTTTCTGAGAAGGTACAGCCGCGCCGCCGCCTACGCGGCGACGGCCGCCGTTTTCGCGCTCTATCATCTCTGGGGCTTCATATTGCAGGACGCGTCAAACCTTGTCTATCTTGTGCAGTATATCCCGGCGGGAATAATTCTCTGCCGCCTCTATGAGCGCGGCAACACGATCTGGGAGCCGATAGGCATGCATATGCTTGTAAACTTCGTCTCCATACGCGCAATGGAAATGCTTTCCTGATGTGAAACCACAGAGCAGGGAGCTTCATTCAGTGAGGAGTTAGGAGTGAGGAGTTATTGTGTCGGCATAGCCGACGGATAAAATAGAGTGGAGAGTAGAGAGCGGAATTGTTGAGCCGCAGACGCGAAAAATAAAAAAAGAGGTTTATCATGCCCGAGTATACGATTCGCCCCATCGCACATATTGAGAGCGATTTTACAACAAAATTCGGTATTCCGCGCCAGGCGGGGATCGTGGACACGCTGGAGGCGCGGATAGTTTTTGACGGGGAGTACGCAAATCCCGACGCTTTGCGCGGCATAGAGGGCTTTTCACACCTGTGGCTCATCTGGCAGTTTTCGGAAAACCTGCGTGACGGCTGGTCGCCCACGGTAAGACCGCCGCGCCTCGGCGGCAACGAGCGTCTCGGCGTGTTTGCCACGCGCTCTCCCTTTCGCCCGAATGGGCTTGGTCTGAGCTGCGTAAGACTGCTGAGAGTGGAAAAGGACGAAAAATGCGGCGTATGTCTTGCGGTCGGCGGAGCCGATCTTATGAACGGCACGCCGATATTCGATATAAAGCCTTATATACCGTATGCCGACTGCCGCAGTGACGCGCTTGCCGGGTTTGCCCCGGACAGCGGTGCGGTACTCGAAGTGGAATTTGAGGACGGCGCATGGGAGCGGCTCCCGCCGGAGAAGCGGAACGCGATAGCCGCAGTGCTTGCCAACGACCCGCGCCCGCGTTATCATAACGACCCGGAGCGGGTGTACGCAATGGAGTTTGCAGGGCAGGAAATAAAATTCAGGGTCAGCGGGAAAAAGCTGACGGTGCTGAATACCGACGCGGACTGAGCGCAGAAGCGCGTATCGGCATCCGGACGCTGCGGTCATTTGACAGAGCGGTTATAATATATAATAAATGCACACTGCTCCTCAGAAGCCGTCCGGCATGAGGAGCAAATTTCAGAGAGGAAACCAGACAGATAAATGGAAAAAGCAATATACGCCACTCAAAGAGACAGTGCAAGAGACGGCTATACATGGGTGGGGACAAATCTGAAGGACAGGTCCGTCATGCAGGACAAGGAGCTTATGAAAACGCTGCTCCGCCGTATGCAGCTCGGCCGTAAATTTGAAAAAAAGATACTGAGCCTTTTTGCCGAAAAGCTTCTGCACGGCACGATGCATCCCGGCATCGGCGAGGAGGCGAGCGGCGTCGGGGCGTGCGCCGCCCTTGAAAAGCAGGACTATATCCTTGCCACACACCGCAGTCATGTGCAGCTTATCGGCCGCGGCATAGACGTGCGCGGAATGATGTGCGAGATCATGGGACGCGAAAACGGGACGAACCGCGGGCGCGGCGGCTCAATGCATATCGCGGATGCCTCACACGGTATTCTGGGCGCGAACGGGATACTCGGCGCGGGCGCACCGCTTGCCTGCGGCGCGGCTCTGGCGATAAAAATGGATAAAAAGGAAAACACCGTCACGGCGGTGTTTTATGGCGACGGGGCTTCCAACGAGGGCGCCGTACACGAGAGCATGAACCTTGCCGCAGCATGGAAGCTGCCGGTCATATTCATCCTGATGAACAACACCTACGGTATGTCCACTCCGCTTGAAAGAGCCGTCAACGACATGGATCTTGCCAAGCGCGGCATACCCTACGGCATAAGAACCTTTGAGTGCGACGGGAACGACGTCCTGTCGGTATACGAGACGGTAAGATCGGCAAGGGAGTACTGCACCGGTCACGGCGAGCCGGCATACGTCGTGCTGCACACCTACCGCACGGCGGGTCACTCCAAATCCGACGTCAACCGATACCGGACGCAGGAGGAGATAGAGCTGTGGAAGAGCCGCGACCCCATTGTCCGCTTTGAAAAGAACCTGCTTGAAAACAACGTGCTTTCCGAAGAGGAAATAGCCGCCGTTGACAGGGAGAGCACCGGAATTGTTGACGACGCCGTGGAGTACGCAAAGGCAAGCCCCGCTCCCAATGCCGGACAGCTGCTCGACAATGTATGGGCGGATTGAAGGAGGAGAGAGAAATGGCGGAAGAAAAAAGAATAATAACCTATAGCGAGGCGATACGCGAGGCGATGTGCGAGGAGATGCGCCGCGACGAGAACGTTTTCCTCATGGGGGAGGACATCGGCGTTTACGGCGGCTGCTTCGGCGTGAGCCGCGGCATGATTGAGCAGTTCGGCGCGGAGCGCGTGCGCGAAACGCCCATTTCCGAAACGGCGTTCATGGGCGCGGCGGTCGGCGCGGCCATGCTTGGCAAGCGCCCGATAGTTGAGCTTATGTTCTCCGATTTCATCGGCGTATGCATGGATCAGGTGATCAATCAGGCGGCGAAGATACACTATATGTTCGGCGGGAAAAGCAGCGTTCCCATGGTTCTGCGCACACCCCAGGGCGGAGGCACCGGCGCCGCGGCGCAGCATTCCCAGACGCTTGAAGCGCTGTTCGCGCACATTCCCGGCCTCAAGGTCGCGGTTCCGGGCAACGCTTACGACGCGAAGGGACTGCTCAAGACGGCTATCCGCGACAACAACCCCGTGATCTTCCTTGAATCCAAGCTGCTGTATAAAACCGAGTGTGAGGTCCCGCAGGAGGAATACACCGTCCCGTTCGGCGCTGCCGCCGTCAGGCGCGAGGGCAGCGACGCTACGCTTGTTTCGTGGGGACGCACGGTAGGTATGTGCATGGATGCCGCCGAAAGGCTTGCCGCGGATGGCGTAAGCTGCGAGGTCATCGATGTGCGCACGCTTGTGCCGCTGGATATAAATACGATTATTGAGTCCGTGAAGAAAACGCACAGACTCGTTATTGTCCATGAGGCGGTCAAAACCGGCGGCTTCGGCGGGGAGATCGCGTCGCAGGTATGCGAAAGCGAGGCGTTTTCATATCTTGCCGCGCCCGTAAGGAGAGTGGCGGCGGCGGATTGCCCCGTACCTTTCAGCGCAGTGCTTGAAAAGGCGTGCTTCCCGGATGCGGAACGCATCGTGCGCGCCGTCAGGGAAATAATGTGACAGTGATATAAAACGGCTACGGCAGAATCCGAATCGTCTGCCGGAGCCGTTTTTGCGCTCGCGGTATTCAGTTAAGAATTATATCGCATATACGGTCAACGTCGTCAGAGGAAAGACCGGCGTACAGCGGCAGCGTCAGCACGTGCTCCGCCGTATGCTTTGCAGCGGGGGTGGCGTCGGGGTCAAAGCCCGGCTTGCCGCGGTAGCACTCAAAGGAGTTGGTCAGCGGATAAAAATATTTCCGTGCAACGACGCCCTCTTTACCAAGCCTGTCGAATATCTCGTCCCTTGTGTATTTGTACCCGTCAAACACGACCGGATAATAGCCGTAGTTCGACTTCACGCCGCTCTGCGGCGTGTTGAGCTTTATGCCATTTATGCCGGACAGGCGGGCGTTATAATGCTCACTCACGGCTCTGCGCTTTTCTATCTCCCTGTCGAGGTGGCGCAGGTTGCATAAGCCCATCGCCGCGCAGAACTCGTTCATTTTCGCGTTGCCGCCGACATAGGGGACGGACTCCGGTCCGTGGATGCCGAAGTTTTTGAGGTCGCAGAATATCTGCTCAAGAGAATCGTCGTTATAGCAAAGCGCCCCGCCTTCAATGGTGTTGAAGACCTTTGTCGCATGGAACGAGAACATGGACACATCCCCGAAGCAGGCGGCGCTTACGCCGTTTTTCGTCACGCCGAACGCATGGGCGGCGTCATATATGACCCGCAGCGAATACTTTTTTGCGATTTTTTCTATCGCTTCCGTATTGCAGAGATTGCCGTATACGTGCACCGGCATGATTGCGACGGTTTTGTCCGTGATAAGGCTCTCTATTTTGCTCACATCAATGGTGTAATCAACGTCGTTGATGTCGCAGAAGACAGGCGTATTGCCTGTGCGGACTATCGCGTGGGTGGTGGAAGCAAAGGTATACGGCGTCGTGATTATTTCGCCGTGCAGCCCCAGCCCCTCAAGCACGTTTTCAAGCGCAAGATGCCCGTTTGTGAGGAGCGTGACGTGCCTGACGCCCAGATATTCCTCCAGCTGCCGCTGGAGACGCTGATGCTTTTCACCCATGTTCGTCAGCCAATGCGTATCCCATATATCGCGTATCTCATCGCAGTATTCCTCAAAGTCAGGCATTGAGGAACGCGTTACGTTTATTATCCCGCTTTTCTTGTTTTCCATATAAATCCTCCAAACAGCTCCGAAAAATCCTTACGCATTATTTTAAACGCGCCAGTCCAGAAGACTCTCCACCATGTCAAGATCGAAAACCGCCGCGCCGCACTTTTCGGAAACCAGCCGCCGCTCGGCGAATGAGTCGTCTATAAAAACGGAACGCGGTCCGACGTATTCCGCCTTGCTCCCGTCCGGCGGGATATGTATTATCTCATCGAAAAGAGCGGGTGATACGGCATATTTTTCCATGCTCCGTCCGATGTCGTCCGCGTGCTTTGTCAGGAGAAAAAGCTTTTTGCCCTTGCCGCGTGCCTGATAGAGAAACATCATAAGAAAGCCGTTGACTCTGCCGCTTACGACAATGGTATCGTCAAAATCGACATATACGCTGTCGTAGTCGATGTCCGTTTTGAATCTTGAGATGAACGCCCTGTCAAGGAGCAGAGCATTGCCGTTGTTTATTATGTCCACATCCATGCCCCACATATTGAAAAGCGTCAGCATCGGCATATTTACGCCTAAGTTCCTTGTGAGACACATAGTGCCGGCAATGCGCGGCGCGATCTCCATGAGCCTGTATTCGCCCTGCGCGTTCTCCTTGAGCTGGAAAAACCATGCGCCGTTGAAGGAAAAGCGGCTGTTTATATCCAGCGCGATCTTTTCTATCGCATCCGTGCAGGGAAGCTTTTCGGAGCGCACGGATATTCCGGCGCGGATACGGGCGCGGGTACGCGGGCTTGCTATGCGCAGTCTTCCGTGACGGTCGGTGAAGCAGTCCACCGTAAACTCCCCGCCCGGCAGATATTCGCATATCGCGTATTCAACGCCGTCCGAAAGCGCCTCGTCAAGCTGTGCGCGGCTGTCAATGCGCCGCGCCCCCTCAGCGCCCTGCCCTACGGCGGGCTTTATGAACACCGGGAAGCTTTCAACATCTTCCGCACACGCATAGGTTTTCGGAAGATAGTACGCACCTGCAAGAAAGGCATAGGTCCTGTTCTTCGAGCGGGTGATCTCAACGGTCTCAAGCGCGGAGGTCACGACGGCGGCATGAAGCTCCTGCTGTATCTCGGTAAGCTTTAAGAGAACGCTGTCGTGCGCGGGATAGATATAATCTATACGGTACTTATCCACCGCTTCGTTGACCTTTGCCGCAAAGTCCGCGCTGTCCGGGTAGGGTATATCCTCAACGCAGGTCTCATATACGAACTCTGCATGACAGGGTCTGCTTGTGCCGCCGAAAAGCTTCACAAACTTGCTGTATTTCAGCGCGTTGTTTATTTCAAGCGCAATTTCCGTCCCCGCAGGGAGGACAAGAATGTTTTTTACGTCAGCCATATGCTTTTCCTCTGAAAATCACTTGCTTCTGTGCAGAAGCTTTTTCGCCGTGGAAAGAATGTAGGAGAATGTGTCCACCTTGAAAAGCGCGGAAAGCCCGATATACACGCCCGCGCCGAGCAGCACCTGAATGAGCAGCACCGGCAGATCGCCTATATTGAGCCGCTGCACCGGATAGACGCATGCGCCCATGACGCAGCTTAATACGATCGCCGGAAGCATATCCCAAAGCTGTGCGGGGTATGAGTAGCCGAGGAGCTTCTTGTTCGGCCATGAATTTATGATCTGCGCAAGCACGCTTGTGAACAGCAGGCTCAGCGCCATGACATAGACGCCGTAGTTCATCGTCGCCAGCAGCACGAGCACGCCGATAACCTTCTTGATTATCTCAAGCTTCAAAAACATATCGCTGCGCCCGACGGCCTTGATCGCGTTCAGGTTTGCGGTGTGGAGCGGGTAGAAGGCATAGGAAAAGCAGAATATGCGCAGGTACGGCACACACGGCAGCCACTTTTCCGTCAGCAGGAATCTGACGAACGGCTCTGCGCAGACCGCAAGCCCCATCATCAGCGGCATCATCACATAGCTGCTCACCTTGATGGCGCGCCGCGTCATTTCTCTCACGCTCTCCGTGCTGTCCTGCTTGTCGGAAAGCACAGGCAGAAGCACGCTGTCTATCGAGGAGTTTATATTTTCGACAAGAATATTCGGGATGTAATTGCCGCGGTTATAAAAGGCAAGATCAGCGTCGGTATACTTTACGGCGATGATTATTTCCCTCAGCTTGTTGTAGACCGTATCCAGCAGACCGGAAGCAAGCAGCTTCCAGCCGTAATTCAGAAGACCCTTGAGCCGTTCAAAGGAGAACATCCGTTTCGGCTTCCAGCCGACCGTGAGCCACAGAATGGCGGTGTTCACCGTGACGCTGGAAAGCTGCTGCGCGACGAGCGCCCATACGCCGAAGCCCATGTACACCATCGTTATCCCGACAGCCGCGGACAGGAGCGTCCCGCCGAGCGTGGCGAAGAAAAAGCGTTTGAATTGCAGGGTTTTGGAAACGTATGCCTGCTGGACGTTCTTGACGCCCGCCACAACGACCGTAAGGCCGAGCACTCTGATGATCGCGGTCAGCTGAGCGTCCTTGTAGCCCTTTGCTATGAGCGGGGCGAAAGCGAACAGCAGCGCATACAGGACAAGGCAGAACGCCACGTTGAAATAAAACACCGATGAAAAGTCAAGATCGTCGGGATCTTTCTTCTGTATAAGCGAGTTTGCCATGCCGCTGTCCACAAAAACGAGCAGAATGGAGGTGATGAGCGTCACCTTGGCAACGGTTCCGAAAACCGTCGGATCAAGCATACGCGCAAGGATTATCTGCACCGCCATCGACACCAGCTGCGAGCCGAAGCGTTCAAGGAAGCGCCATATAAGATTTGAAAAGACCTTTTGTCCGTTGTCCATTAAAACTTATTCTCCGTAGCCCTGTTTTCTGCGGTAATATGCGTGAAACGCGGGGAAGGTTTTCTTGATTCCCGTCTTCAGCCGGTACGAAAACGGCTTTGCCTTCAGAATGTCGAGGTATGGCTTTTCATAAAGCTTCTCCACCTGACCGGTGATGTCGTAAAGCTCATACCGGCGCAGTGTAAGCTCACGCTCTGCGGCGCGCAGCTTTTCCCCCTCGAGACGCGGCAGCAGCGTTTCTATCATGGCGATCTCACCCGTGACAAACTCCTTGAGCTTGCCGTAGCTTCTGCCGAGATTGCTGCTCCATGCCTCCGGATTGCTGCTTATACGGTAAACGGACATCTCCCTGTCAAGAAAACGCACCTTACCGTTCATCGTAAGCCAAAGCCCGATGGCATAGTCGGTAAAGCCGTAGGAGCCGGCAACATAATGAAAGTCCGGCGGGGAGATGATATATTCGCGCCGCGCAAGGATGGAGCTTGTATGGAACGCGTTTGACATGCCCGTGACGACCGTTTCAAAATCCACATCCCGATCGCCCTTTTCCGCGATCAGCGGCCTGTCGGCGGTGGAATCTGCGCAGAAATGAAGCGCGGTGTTGTGGACGCAGGCGGAATAATCGGGATGCGCCTCAAGAAAATCCACCTGGCGCTGAAGCTTTTCGCAGTCGCACCACTTGTCGTCGCCCTCGCAGAGCGCAATGTATCTGCCCCTCGCGTTGGGGTAAAAGACCTTTTCGAAAAGCCCGGGCATACCGAGGCGGGAAAAAAGATTTTCCTTCTGGTAAAAGGGGCGGATGATCTCCGGATATTTCGAGGCATATTCCCTGATGACAGCGGCAGTGGCGTCTGCGGAGCAGTCGTCGTTCACCAGAACCTCAAACGGGAAATCCGTTTTCTGCGATATAAAGCCGTCGAGACATTCACGCAGGTACTGTTCATGATTATATGCCGTACAGAGGACGGAAACCATACATTCGTTGTCGGGCATTTCCACGCTCCTTATCAGTGTCCGTATTTTTTTTGCAGCGCGGGCGGAAAACAGGGAAATATAAGCGCGCTGCCTGTTTCCTGCGCACTCGTGTCCGCTATGCCGCAGGATACTGTTTCAGCCGCAGGATACTGTTTCAATTTATATACCATCAATTGACAAGAGAACGCACGCCTGACAGCGTGCCTTTCCGGCGCTTTTTGTCCTTTTCGCCTTGACGGGCGTCAGCCCGTCTGCGTCTCAAAAACCAAAAATCGCACAAAAATCCGTCACTGTCAGGTGCAGACAGTTTTGACGGAGCAGAAATGCGTTCAGGCAATGAAAAGTCCGTAGGCAATACTTGATGTATTGGCAAGGGCTTTGAAGCGGCATGGACGTTTTTCTGCCCGTCAAAACCGTGCGTATCCTTGTCAACTGATGGTATTATACTGCCAAACCATGCCCATTTCAACCAAAAACTTTCCCGTATAATTCCGCACATTTTTTCCTCCCGCCGCCTCAAAGAAAAAACGGAAAATCGGGTATTGACAAAATTCAAGATACCTGTTATTATAACTCTGCTATGGGGGTATAGCTCAGCTGGGAGCCCAACCTAAGCGGTTACGCACCCCTCTGAGTACAACTTAATAGTAGATAAATCGTTCGGCGCACCCCTTTAACATATATGGGGGTATAGCTCAGCTGGGAGAGCGCTTGAATGGCATTCAAGAGGTCAGCGGTTCGATCCCGCTTATCTCCACCATCAGACGGTGTGCCGAACGATTTTCTATATAGATAACCTGCTCGATGAGCAGGGTTTTTTGTTTTATGCGGCAATTATATCCAGTCCCAGCCCGAACTGCTCAAGGTCAATGTTGAAGTCGATGTGCAGCCGGTAGTCCCGGTAAACATCAATGCGGCGAATAAGGCAGTTGACTATCATTTTCTTGGCTTCGATGCTTGCATTGTCGTACATATCCGCCCAGGAAATAATGTCATCGTACTGTGCGTTGAGGGATGCCATAAGTGCCTGTCCCTCTTCGTAGTCGGCCTGTGCCTCTTCCATCCGGTACTGAGCTTCGGTACATTTTGTCTCAGCTTCGGCTATGAGAGAGCCAAGCAGTTCCTTGGAAAATGCACTCTCACCGCGTATGGTCTTTATTACCTCTGCTTTGAGCGTTTCCAAGTCTGATGCTGCCTTTGTATATTCAGCTTTTGCCAATCGGAGAAGTGCTTTGCGCTCCTCCATTTTTTCTTTGTAGCTGATACCGACTACCTCACTGCGGGGAACAGATTTCATATGCTCAAATACCTGCCGCACAAGCTTGTCCACGATGCCGTCCAATGTCTTGGCTGTATAGCCGGTCTGTCCGTCACATTCAGTCTGCTTACGGGTCTTACCGTAGCAGATGTAGCGTACCCGCTTGACTATACGGTTAGGGTCATCCTTACAGGGATAAGCCTTGCCGTTGGTGGTCAGGGAAAGCCGGGAGCCACAGTGTCCGCAGAATACATTACCGGCAAGCAAGGAACTTCCCCTTGTGTTCAAAGGAACACGGCGTTCCTCCTGTGCGTTGTTGGCCCGGTCTGTTCTTATCCGCTGGGCAGCTTCAAACAGTTCCGGCTCAATGATTTGCAAGTGAGGGAGAAGCTCGGAACGGCTCTTGCCGCTGCGGAGCACACCGGTGTAAGTGAGGTTACAAAGAATACCCCGGATGCTGGCGTGATGCCACATCTTGCCTGTCCTTGCCCGGTAGCCCCGGTCATTGAGGTATGTTGCAATGCGCTGGGCACCGAAGCCCTCATACACATACTTTTCAAATATGATGCGAACAACAGCAGCCTCGGCAGACTCGATGGCAAGCTCGTAGACCTCATGCTTGCGCTTGTTCAGCCTACCGCTTTTTACCAGCTTATAGCCGTATGCGGCACTACCGCCCTTAAAGCCTCCATCCTCCACAAGCTGTCCCAAGGCAGTTCTTGTGCGGATAGAGGTTTTTTCGCTTTCGCCGTCAGCCTGCCAGAAGCGGATGTAGTTTGTAAGCTTATCGGTGTGATTATCAAAGCGCTGCTCACCCTCTTGGGTACTCCAGACCCGGATGCCGTTTTTTACGAACCATTCGACTACAAAGGGTGTCTCGTCCGCTATGCGCCCGATGCGGTCAAACATGAACACCAGCAGAATATCAAACTTCTTCTGCCGTGCCATTTCCTTGATGATTTGCAGCTTGTCCCGGTTTTCCGCTCTGACCTTGTGACCGGACACACCGTCCTCCTGTTCCTCGTGGACGATGACCCAGCCCATATCCGCGCAGAACTGATGGCACTTTCTGCGTTGCATGGGGATGTCAGCCTGATTCTTGTCGTTGTAATCCACCTGTTTGTCAGTGGATACTCGGTATAAACAGCAAACTCTTTCTTTCATTTCAGATACGTCCTTTCATTTCAAATAGGAAGAACGCATCAATATGCGAACCTGATGAAGTTTTCAAGGTACAATAGGGCTCCTGCTGTTATTATTGTAACTCCCCTCAACCGGTGCATCAAGGATGCCGACAGCAAAGGTTTTGAGCAGGATCTCCCGTGCCTGCCGGATGGCGGCTGGGTTCTTTTTATCTGAAAAGCTTGCTGATATTTCGTAGCCATCAATGGATAACCTATGAGAGTGTTTTACTTCTTCCATGCGATACCTCCTTGTAAAAACATTGGGACAAATTGTCCCTCCTCACCCCACAGGGATTTAATCCTGTGGGGCATTTTCTTTGAAGACTGCTGTTCATTTTCTTGGCCTGTTATAAGACAGCATTTCTCGTCAGTCAGCCTTCAAGCGATACGATATTCACTTGTCCGAAGTGAAAAACACTTCTCATATACCATGACAAAAAATGAAGTTTTGGAAGGTCTGTTAAAGGTAATTTCTCAAATAAATTTTCATAGCATCCAAACCTCGCAGCACAGACTCGCGAACAGAAGTCTTGCTGACCGATTCCACCGTAGCTTGTTCGCGGTAAGTAAGTCCAAAAATAACACAGGCTTCCACTCTTCTTCCCTGAATCTCCGGCAAGGAGTTCAGTGCATTCCAGAGATAGTAAAACAGTTCCATCCGTTCAATCAGCTCCTGCGGTGTAGGGTTGGCGAGGCAGGCAGTGTATTCAATCCCATCGTCACAGTCAAGGGAGTAATGAGCCTTATTCCGCATAAGCTGCCGCTGATATGAAGCCTCATAGAGTTTGTCAGCCTTAAGTTCTTCCGCGACCTCATCGGGTACTTCTATATATTCATCGTATTTATACCAAGGGTAATAATTTTTAAGGTTAATAGTGGTCATTTATTTTTCCTCCATTCAGATTGTTGTTGGGCGACTGATCTGAACGGAGTCCCGGCGGCGACCTACACCGGGGAATGGGTTCGGGACAAAATGTCCCAAAGCAGTTTAAGGTGTATTGCAGTTCACCTTGAAGCGCGTACCTCTTGCGTGCTGAACATTGAAATTCATGTGCGGCGAGTATTCACCGCAAAACAGCACTTTTTTCATAATATGGCTCCTGTTTCATGCTTGATATATACTGAGTTACACCAAAGAGGTGAAACAGCACGAATTTTGTCGGAGCAAAAGGTATTGTAGAATATCTGCAAGGTGAATCGTGATGCAAGATTATTCTCGTCCTTTAGGTGATGCTCTAAAGAGAGCCCGTGGTGAATCGGGCTGCACTCAGCGCCAAGTAGCTGATAAGATAGGCAAAGATGTACGAACTGTACTGAATATCGAGAACTACAAGGGCAATCCCAAGTTGGAAGTCCTGTACCCTCTGATTCGCGCAATGAACATAGATGCAAGAGAGGTTTTCTATCCAGAACTCCAAAGGGAATCCCCGGCAATAAGACAGTTGCGCCTTTTGGTTGAGGAATGCAGCGAGGCAGAAGCTGCTGCGCTGATCCCCGTGTTTCAGTCTGTTCTCAGCGCTATGCGCACCACCGACAGCACCGATATAAAATAAAATGAGCCAGCTCCTCCCATTTGGGAGAGCTGGCTCTGTGTTATACATCTGGCTCGTTGCTCAGTACCATTTTCAGTTGTACAACGTCAATTCTTGTTTCCTTTCTGCACTTGGGGCAGAAGAGGGGAAACTTCACAAGAACGGTATCTGCATATACCTTTGTCCGTGTTTTATTCCCGCATACCGGGCAGGGCACCCAACGGGAAAGCTCATTTGTTTTTGTCATAGAATACTTTTGTCGAGGCAGCAATAGCTCTGCATTAAATGTCCGGCTTTTATTGCTATACGCTTATTAAGTAGTATTGGATTTTTTAAAAAATGAATTCAGAAACAATGATTTCCTTTGCCCAAAGCTCGGAGGCATTGGGATCTTCCAAAATAACCTCATACAGATAATCCGGGGATATTACCAAATCGCTGATGCTGCCCATGTAGATTTCATATCTGTCATCAGAATAATAAAGACGGGCTGTCTTTATTATGGTGTTTTCACTGTAATTTATGGTCAAAGCTCCAGGATGGTCTTTGCCTATCTGTGTATTTGTTGCTGGCATCTCTTTGCCCATTACAAAAGATGAAGCAGTCAAATCACTTATTTTACCGGTGAAGTTTACCTTTTTGTAGTAGTTGTCATTCAGATTTGTGCCGCTGTCCATAAGTGTACCGGGGGCAGGCAGCGGTTCGGGCGTAGGCTCTGCGGGAATGTTTGCTTCAAGGTCTGCAACATTGTTTTCTGGAATGGTGGTAGATTCATCAATGGTAACAGGTGAGATAGTGGCCGGTTTTGCTTTAGGCTTGGAGAACAGAGATACACTGAGAAACATAACGCCTAATATGAAAAACACCAAAACAGCCAATACAAAAACATTGGGATTTGTATTCCGCCTTCTACTCGTGTATGTGTTTCTTCTTTGCTGCATATTCTTTCCTTTCTCCTATGTAACATAGGTAAAAAATAATAAACGAATCAGTAATGTTCACCTACATACAGTCTTGCGCGGCTCTGTATTTCAGCAGCAGTTTCGTGTGCAGCATCACCGCTGGCAAAATAGGAACTGCTCATATTTACAATCATATCCGTCAAATCCTGATGACTGTTGATACAGTAATTCGCAGAACTGATAATTTCTCTTGCAAGGTCAACATCTGCTATGCCCGCTTCGCTGCCATACATTCCACCAATCCATATGGTGTTTCCCTTTATGGCTGCGGAGCTTATTTTTTCAAAGGAGCTTTTAAGGTAGGGGAAGTACCAACCACTTTCCTGCAAGCGAGGTTCAAGAAAGCTGCGCACAAAAGCCCATGCACCATCCTTGTGTTCACAGGCAGTAGAAAAGCCGATTTTATTGGCGGGCTCCAAGATGTGCATTACATTTCCGCTGAGATTGGGGATGCCTATGGGATTTGCGTTTCCACCAAGCAAAGCATTGTAATATGCTACTGCAATTACCGAATCAAGGGAGGCATATATGCAATTTGCTTGTCCGACAAAAAAGCCGTCATCATCCATCCACGCTACATCCGGCAGAGCTTGGAGGTAGCACATTTCCAAAAAACCGGCAAACTCTTCGCTGTCATAACTGCAAGTGCCATTCTCCCAATCCACAAAGCTGTTATCTGCTCCAATGAGTGTTTTAAGTAACAGTGTTGGCGGGAAAAATTCCATCTTTACCTGCCCGCTGTCCTTATAAGAAAGAAATTCATCTAAAGTCCACCCACGGGCAGTACCCACAATTTCTTTATCAGCAAACATGGAGATTACTCGCACACTACTGGTGACATATGGGAGCTTTTCGTCAATGCTGAGAGCATCAAAGACATTCTCGTAATAGTCATCCATATTTATCTCAGTGTCATTTTTCAAATATGGGTAAAGGTCTTCCAAAATGCCCCGGCGTGAATAGGCATCAGCAGGCATATTGGCAAGGTCCATCAAGTCGGGTACTTTTCCGGAAATGAGTTCGGTGTTCAACTTGGTTATTGCTTTGTTCCAATCGTCATATGTAATATCGTCATTTTTAGTGAAATAGGATGTTAGCTCAACACGGTATTCGTCATTGCTCTTATTAAACTGTGCGATTGCTTCTAACAGTGAATCTTCTGGCTGTAGGCTAAGCATTGTAAGGACAGTACGATTATCTTCACCGGGCTCAACAATGCAGAACTCATAGGAAAGCAACTGCGTTTGATTATAAGTACCGGCTACCACGGCAAATCTACCGTCTGACAGGGGGCATACATGGGTATCACCGCAGGCAAGGCCCATATTTGACCAGTTAAAGAGACATTCGCGTTCTATTGTGTCAGCGCTGTATTTATAAAAATCTGATGAATCGAAAAGATAAAACGCAGTGCTGTCCGAGCCGCTGAAAGCATTGGCCCCTGTGCCTACATCTATTGCTTCACTCCAAGCTTTTTTCTCTAAATCAACAGGTAGTAAAGAGTATGCCCAACCACCATTTGATGTAGAGAACACAGCAAATTGACCTGATGCTGTTAAAATGACCGAGTTGGGGTCGCTGTCGTGCCGGAGTGTAAATAGGTAGTTCCCATCCCGGTCGAATAAAAAACACGAGGTTTTACCATGTCTGGCAACGATGCACAGATTTCCTTCATTATCAGACTTTAAGGAAATATCTTTGCCAACAAAGCGGAGCGCATCAGTTTCCTCCAAAAGATTATTCAGCGGAACTTCTGCGGTCAGTCTGTAGTTGCCATCGAAGTGGCATAGAGTATAGATGGTTTCACTTTCGCCGGGAAGACTCATACAAAGAATCCATAGGCCATTTTGACCGTCCGGCGCAATGTCCAACAGAACATCGGTTCCTACCAAATCAACAGAAAGCTTCTGGAAGTTGCTGCCGTCCGTGTTTATTGTCGCAATGTAATAGCTTGGATTTTCGGTGTTTTCTTCCCAACAGCAAAGATATAGCTTGTCACCGTCCAGAAAACACCGGGAGATTTCTGTTATGCTGTCTGGGAGAGCTTTGTAGTTTGTCAGAATATATCCGGGGCTTTCTGTTTCAGGCTCTGCGGATTTCCCACAGGCTGCCAGCGAAAGTGCCATTGCCAGAATTAGCAAGCATGAGATAAGTTTTTTTATCAATTTTAGTTTTCCCTTTCCGGCGAAGTAACGCCTATACAGAAAAGCAAGACCAACTCGATTGAGAAAGTCTTACTTTTCAGCCGGGGCATTTGCTGCTACAAGGACTTTGTGATGGTTAATTAGTGTATAATGGCCTCTTTTGCCATTTCACACATATCTTCGGCATCTAACAGCCCATCTATCTGCGTAAGAGAATATTGTATATCCTCTTTGATCCACATGAGACACTTTACTTCCATGGTCTGCACTGAATCATTGCCCCAAGTAAATACCAAGTCCCCCTTTGCTTCGGCTTCTTTTTCAGCCTCAGTCATTTGGTAATTCTCGGGTACGATTTTGTTCATGTAGCTTTTATAGTACAGCTCTACCCCGGTAAAGCTGTCAACAATGGCTCCTCTGTTGGTAGAAAACTCAGCCCTGTCCTGAGAAAAGTAGACCACGTCACCGTCTTTTTCATATTCAAATAGAGATGACTTGAATTCTTCAACCATAGAGGAATCTTTGGCAGAATACTCATTATTCACTACATATCCTGTCATATAACGATAGCCATTTTTGAACTCCTGAATCAGCACAGGTGCATAGCCTACATCATCTGCAAATTCCTGTTCTGTGGGCAGTGAAGTGTATACCTTGTCCTTCATGCTGACCGAGCCGGGATTCATGTAACGGGAAAATGCAGTGCTGCCCATAAAGAAAATGATAAGCACAGCCACAAGCGGAATTATTTTCTTGTAAACAGGCACTTTCCTACTTCCCGAAAGCTCTCTTGCGCACAGTTCTCCATCGGTGTTATCGAAAGGAAGCTCGACGCCGTTTTTCATTGTATCTGCGTGCTCGTAAAGCCGTTTTTCAAACCCGGCCATATCCATACGCTAAGTTCTCCTTGTTTTTTAATATAAACTCACAATTGGTAATAGTTGATTTTCAAATTACTTGCCTACAAGAATAATCTCCCTTGCCATGCGGCAAAGCTCCTCTGCGGACAGCTTTCCATCCGTCTGCATCAGGTTATAGTTTATTCCATCTACACACCAAGAAAGGCTACTGACTCTTACGGAAGATATTTCCTCTGGGCCATAGGTGATAATCAGTTCGCCTCTTGACTCAGCTTCTTTTTCTTCTTCGCTCATTTCGTAGCCGTCAGGCACAAACTTGTTGATGTACGAATAGTACCAAAGCTCAATGCCTTTATAGCTTTCAAACAGAGTTCCGAATTGGTTTACAGGGAATCCGGATTTTTCCTGAGTGAAATAGAGCAAGTCTCCATTCTTTTCATATTCAAATGTGGTGGATTTGAAAGTATCGACAACTCCAAGCTCGGCATCGTTTATCTGATTTTCAAGCACATGACCTCTGCTGTAGATATATCCGTTGCCAAAACTCTGAATATGGATAGGCTTATAGCCTTCCTCTCTGATAAACTGCTGTGTGCTTGACTGTTCAAATTCTGCCACTTTGCCGGAAAACCATCCGGAAGCAATAATGCCAATAGCAAAAGCGGTCGTGCCTATCAGAAACGCAGCGGCAATAGCCACAATCGCAATAAGCCTTTTTGAACTGCGCCAGTTAAAGATAGGAGAGTTTTTCTTTTGTCGGAACTCTATGGGTGATATGGGAGAAGTTTTTTCAGCAAAGGCTTCCAGTATAAAGCGATCATCAAGCTGTCCAATCGCTTCCAAAAGGTCTATTGCGTTCAAACCAGTTCCTCCTTTACCAAGTATTCATGCAGTCTTTTTCTGCTCCTGTGGAGCGAGGAAGATACCTTACTTTCCGTGAAACCAAGACGATATGCGATTTCTTTTGTGGGCAAGGTCAGCCAGTATCTATGCACGAAAATCTGTCTGTCATCCTTGGGCAAAAGACCAAGAAACATATTTATTGCGGCTGCAAGCTCTTTGGCTTCATACTCCTTTTCTACGTTGTTAGGTGATTTGACACACTCTTCCAATTCGTCCAGAAGTAAAGCCATTTCGCCGCCGCCTCTTTTGTGGGCGCACATTTCCCTTATGCGGGTAAAGCTAAAATTGCGGACAATACGGAACAGATAAGCGGACAAGTATGTTGGGCGTTGCGGAGGCAAGCTTTTCCAAGTAGCCATGTAAGTATCGTCTACACACTCTTCTGCATCCTCACGGTTGAAAAGAATGTCATAAGCAATACGCTGGCAGGTAGCACCATATTTTTTGTCAGTTTCATCTATTGCATAGGGATTGCGTTGCCAATATAGCTCTATGATTTCACAGTCCTTCATTGGGTCACTTCCTTTGTAAGAGAGCTCTCATCTATATAGATGCATTATTTATCTATTTCCTTGCTGGCTTTTCAAAAATTTTTTCTTCATATGGGTGTTCATTTGAAACACCCCAATAGAAAGCACGGATGAAAAACGGTAGATTTTGTCTCGGCAAGCAGGGCAAGTGTGGCCACACTCGCATTTTTTGCTTGTCATCGGGACAATTTGTCCCGATGAATTTGGTTGCGTCACAGGGGCTAACGCTCCTGTTCCTTGTTTCTGCCATCTGCCGTATTTCCAAGCAGATGGTCAATGTTTGCTTTCACGGCTATGGCCTCGCGCATGTCGCTTTGCGCCTGCCGGTATTCAGCATAAAGCCGCTTTTTGTCCGCCGCAAGTCTGCGGCTTTTTTCTTTTAATTCTTCCATTGAGGGAAGCTTTTCACCGTTCAGGATCTCACGCATAGTTGCCTGTGCCGCACGGAAATCCGCAAGCGCAGTGCCGTGCTCTGCAAGATATTTACGGCTGTACTTTATTGCCTTGTAGCCCTCAAAGACAGGGCGGAGCTTTGCGTAATCTACCACTGCAGCCATGAGCTTTGTGGTCTTATCAAGCTCCTCCTCAGTCTGCCGAAGCTTGATGCCAATGTCGTGGTAGCTATCCACCAGTGACTCGCTGAGCTTGTCCAACTCTGCATACTGGCTGATGCCTTTTTCCTGTAGGAACATCAAGGCCGATGCCATCTGTTTCAGATTGTACACCTTGGCCCAACGCTCATAAGCAGGTCCCATTCCGGCGGCAAGCTTTTCCTGAATATCTACAATAAGACCCACGCGCTTTCTCTTAGCCCAGGCACCATAATGGGCGTACTGGCCTTGGCTGTGCAGCTTGGGAGCGGTAATAACAGACAGCGCATTTTCCATGCAGATTTGGTCTGACAGCCGCCGCAAGGCTCGTGCTGAACCTATGAAATCACGGAACTTGTGGGTGCAGTCCAGAGATGTTGAGTTGTAATAGATGTGGTTATGGATGTGCTTTTTATCTGTGTGAGTGGCAACAAAGAAAGCGTACTTACCCTTTGTCCAGCGCATGGCTGTTTCATAGCCAATGCGGTTTGCTTCCTCCGGTGTAATCTCACCGGGCTTAAAGGACTGGCGTATCTGATAGCACAGCACATCTGACTCGCCCCGTTGCTCCCGCCCGGTGACAGCGCGGTACTTGGCCTTTGCTAAAAGGAACTCAGCATCCGCTGTCATGTGGTCGCACTCATAGGAAGAAATCAGCTCTCCCTCCTGCGTCTTATCCGGATTCATGCCGTAGTCAAAGCGGTCTTTCAGGGACTTTGCAATGCTGTCGCCCTTGCTGATCTTGTGCCGTTTCAGATATGTAGTTGCCGTAGATTAAGCTCCTTTCAGATTACAAATAGGTATTATTGATTGCAGCAATCCCCAGTGATATACTTATGTAAAAATAGAAAAGAGGTATGAAAATGAAAGAATTCTTTGCTTGGGTTGTTGCACCTGCAAACATAAATGCCAATTTATTCACTTTTCTTACAGTTATACTTTCAGGAATTATTTCTTGGGCTATTTCTTTTGCCTTTTATTATAAAGGGAACAGGGACGGTCTGACTGCAAATATTCTTCAGCCAATGAAGGAAGCATTGAGTGGTCCATACACAAAGGAAAAATTCAAAGAACTTGAAGCATTATCTAGAGGGCATTCTTCAAAGTACCTAAACCCCAATGAACGATAAATAATTCGTGCACTTCTTCAAGCCTATAAAGATGTTTATTATTATGATCATGATTATGTAAGCGCGGAATGCCTGTTCTTCTATTTTGTGGAAAAAACAAGACAGAATGGAATTACTCCAGAAATAGAACCCCAGGAAATTAATGATGAAATAGTGGGGATGCAGATTCCGTATCAGCTAAATTCAGATATGGTTGAGAGCCTTTATAGGGCATTAAAAAAATATCCTTTGGATTATGACGAAGAGAACTGTGTTTGGGCTATTACATCCATTTTCAACAGTTTTTGTAGCCAATATTACTCAAGCAAAAAGATTGCCTATTTTGATGATTGTACATTAGAAGACGTGTTAACAAATTCTGTTGTTAGAGAGAATTGGGATAAAAAGTTTGACACATTAAAACAGGCAAAGGACAGTTTTATGAAACTAAAGCTTTTATCCAAAAAATAAAGTTCTAGTCACATAACGCAACAGTTATACAAAAAAGCGTTGATACTACTTCATTGATAAAAGCACACGCAGCCATTTCATTTTATCAATAATCCAGTCTGCCGCAGCAGGCAGAGCAAATGGAGAAACAAGCACTGCGATAACAAGGAACGCCATAGCTCCGGTGGTCTCCCCGGCGATAAAGGCAGCTACAGCTATAATGCTGACAATAACGCTTATCACGCCACAGCCCGCTCCGAGAATGCAGAGCAAAAAAGTGAAAATGGATGTTACAGCGGATAGCAGTAGCCTAAGCGGCAATAACAGCATCCTCAATATGAATCTCATAAAAAAACCTCCTTCTATCAAGGGTTTACAGTTGAACACTATAATTGTAACTCTACCGAGAGGGTACGGCAAGGATGTGGATCAATGCGCAGGAAAGTGTTAGAACTGCCTGCATACTTTTTAAAAGCATGCTGACAGTTCTAAGGTCAAGTAAATTAATTCTTTATAACAACGCTTTCGCAACAAGTGCCCAAATATCCAAAATGTTCAGGGCAGACTCATTGCTATCATATCCATAATAATTATCATAAGTGTGAAACTCATCAAATTGATGTTCAATATCTAGCGAAATGTATTCTGGAATTAATCCATGTTGGAGCAACTCTCCCTTTAGTATTTCACAAGAAGAATCTAGTAAATTATGCCCAGATGGGGATTGCTTTGAAAACATGTTTGAAAAAAGCGCCTCAAAGTTCAAACGATCTTCAGAACATGCAATTTGAGTAATCCCTCCTACGTTCTTACGATAGCTTTTTTCTGCAATTAAGGAAAGAAAGCTTGTCAGTTGATAACAATCCAATAATACTGGCTCTAACTTTTCTAAATCTTCGCGATAGTCGAAAAGATTATTAAAGGGCGTAAAATATGAGTAATACTCTCTCTTGTGTCGTAACTCAACAAATAGCTCCTCTACGTCTCTTGACAGCATATCGTTTTTACTATTTCCATGCGCACTTGTAAAAACATTAGGAAGATTAGAATGTGTCATTTCTAATAACTGATTTACAGTTAATTCTGTATCCAAAAACGCACATGAATACATAGCATGAAATAAAGCGTAGTATAAGCAAAAATAGTATGAAGAAAAACATCTCATTTCTAAGTTTTTCTTAGCCTCTACATAAAAAGTCGCAGACGAAAATATTTCACGCAAAGCTCTTTTGCATCTCAAGTCCCATTCGATGGCAATTAATAGTTTGTTTTCAGTTTTAAATGTGTTTGCGTATTTTTCTCTCCAACGAAGATAATATTTATTTTGTCTTTTAGGATCACTAATTCTCGCATCTAGCCTATCAAATTTAATTGTATAGTCTGAAAAATCATTAAAAGACATTTCACCATCTCCATAAATTTTTTTATTTGGGCCACTGCTCTTAAAGTATATCATGTATATATAAATTAACAAATAACTAATCTGCAAATAACGACTTTGGGGTACAATAGCGCTCAAAAGGTTTAAATAGATTAATCAATATTATTGTAGAGTATCTTTTTAGAGATATGATATAATTAGACAAAGTCCCTAATAAAGGAGTTGTTTTATATGGAAAAACAATTTAGCCTTGTTTTGCCTATCACTGAAATGCTAATTATCAAGCGAGATTTTGACTTGTTAATAAAAATCGCAACGCAACTACCTTCAGAAGTACAAACCCAGATAACACCATACACAGCCCTTTTTTGCTATGAATCTATCAAGTATTTGGAAAGCAAAGGTCACCCTGTTGACCTTGAACAAACAAGTAGATATTCAATTAAGGACATACGACAGAAAGCGAAATTTTTTGATTTAAGCCTAAATAAACTACTTCAAAGCATCGACAATATAGATAGCTTGCAGAACGACTATTTTATTAACTTGATGCGCTATCCTGCATGCGGTGCATGGAATATGCATGATAACTTGGGCATCTACTTCGATGATGAAAGAAATATAGTGGGTAATACTCACTATGCGTTTTATGTTTTCCAAGATGAAAAAGCCATCAGCAAACCACATGAATCAATGAGTGGACACGACATTGTCGGCGAAGAAGTATATTCATTTGCTTATGATATGGGCAGGATTATAGGTGGTATTTCTTCAGGACTTAGTTCTATAAGTGATTTTATGAAGGCTGACTTTGACCCAAATCAGATTTCTTTGCATAGTCAGGATTTTAATACTAATCGTTGCACAACTTACAGGAATGAGAAGTATAAAACTATACGCCTTTTCTTGCTTCATGTATTGTCAAGCATTGGTCTTATCCTTTTTGTGCTTAAAAAATCAATAATTCGGGAAAGCGGTTTGCTGCTGAGATTTGAGTATATTACCTATCATTATGCGCTTTTACGGTTACATGGGCTGACGGAGTTTTGTAATACCAAAAAAGAACTTTTTGATGATGTTAAACTTGTAGAAATGCTAAATAGCATTGATTATGAAAACAACGACGGCCTAAGAAAAACCGAGTTTAGAAATTGCATGATGCATTTTGGATTAACTGATATAGATGGCTTCCCGCTTATAAAAGCGGATAAACTGGATCTTGCAATCCCTTTGTGCGGCTTAGTTGAAAGCCAGTTCAATATGGCATATGATGAGTATAAAACAAAATTAGAATCCCAATTAATGCTCGTTTATCAGAAAATTCAAGAGTATCTTGCATTTGAAATTTTTTTGGATATATAAAGGACAAACTAAAAGTGGCCAACAGTTTTACCCTGCACTTGTCAAGTAAAAGTAGACACTAAAAAGCGAATAACTACAGGAAGCCCA
>ERZ857629.131-NODE-131-length-114914-cov-25.312313_pt1 | contig 114914 bp, 126 predicted proteins | sample MGYA00519700_ERZ857629 | MGnify/ENA primary metagenome ERZ857629 (study PRJEB31778, sample SAMEA3449351) | human gut metagenome | biome: human gut; feature: human-associated habitat; material: faeces | place: United Kingdom | collected 2010/2012 ... | reverse complement strand
CGGTATTTCATGGAAATGTGGTAAGTGTAAATCAGATGATTGGCATTATGATGGGCAGTATAGCTGTATTTGGAATTATTTATTATTTTATCACATTGCAGCCAGAGGGTGAAGGCGGTCGATAGGTTAAAACTGCCGGAAAGAAAAAGCCATTTCTGTCAGATCCCAAATTCCTGCAGTATAAGGGATTCAAGGTTTGCGATGAAGCGGACAACGGGATTCAGCTATGGTACCTGCCATTTACAGAGTAAAGAAGAAGCGCAGAACGCACCTACTCCGGTTACAACTTATGCGTTGTTTTATGATGGGGCATATTTAACCAACGAGCAGATGAATGACAGGAAATTTTTGAAACTGTTATCAAAGTAAATGAAAAACAGATGGTGGATATCATAATCAGAAAACAGGCTTTTGCTCTTATTTTCTCACATTTGAGGATGGTGCGCGTATGGAAATCATGAATCTACCGGAAATGGCTGATTTACCGAAGAAACTGGCTCGCACTGGATATTCACATATAGCTTTTAGCGTGGGAAGCATCGAAAAAGTGGATGCATTGACAAGACCTGTTTCGTCATTGCCCATAGACTTTCCGCCATCCGCAACGCCAATTTGATTTTGGTGGTAAATGAGGGTAAGATAGTGGAACAGGGAACCCATGAGACCCTGATGGAACAGAATGGCTTTTATGCCTCCCTGTACCGTGCCCAGTTTGAATAAAGAAAAGGAGTCAGAAAATGATGTCAGAAAAATTAAAGGTATTGATGACAGAACGTTTTATTTTCAGAAATATTAAACCGGAGGAAACCCAGGAGGCGATTGACATGGAGCAGATTTGTTTCCCGCCCAATGAGGCATGTTCACCGGAGCGGATGCGGGAGCGGATTGCCCGTGCGCCCGAAGTGTTTCTGGTGGCGGAGGACAAAGAGACCGGAAAGCTGGCAGGCAGTATCAACGGACTTTCCACCAAAGAGACGGTATTCAGGGACGAGTTCTTCCTGGATGCCGGGCTTTATGACCCCGATGGGGAAAACATTATGTTATTGGGAGTAGATGTGCTGCCGGAGTACCGCAGACAGGGACTCGCCCAGGCGATGATGGAGGAATATGCCAGACGGGAGCATGCAAAAGGCAGAAAGAAACTGCTCCTCACCTGCCTGGACAGCAAGGTGGGCATGTACGAAAAATTCGGTTTCACCGACTTAGGACCCGCTAACTCCACCTGGGGCGGGGAAGAATGGCATGAGATGACCAGAGACATTTGAAACAGCAGTAAAACATTTGCCAGCATTGTTCACAGAATTTTCACAAAAAAAATAGCACTCACCTCTTGACAGTGCTAATAATAGATGCTATATTACATGTAGAACAAAGGAAGAGAGAAAAGATCGATCCCCCTAGTTCCGGAAACAAGGTTAACAAACATAGACAGATTTAGAAAAGGAGAGATGACTTATGTTAATGCCTAGTATTTTTGGAGAGAACTTATTTGATGATTTATTTGACTTCCCGTTCTATGATGACAGGAATGAGCAGAAGGTTGAGAAAAAGCTGTATGGCAGACATGCCAGAAATCTGATGAAGACAGATATTAAGGAAATGGATAACGGCTATCAGTTGATCATTGATTTGCCGGGATTCAAGAAAGAAGAGATTCATGCCGCACTGGAAAATGGTTATCTGACCATCAGCGCAGCCAAAGGTTTGGACGAGGACGAACAGGAGAAGGAATCCGGACATTACATCCGCAGGGAGCGTTATGCAGGTGCTTGCGAGCGTAGTTTCTATGTAGGCGACAGTATTTCCCAGGAGGATATCAAAGCAGAATTTAAGCATGGTATCCTGAAACTCTTCGTTCCTAAGAAAGAAGCCAGACCCGCTGTAGAAGAGAACAAGTATATCGCTATCGAAGGGTAACCACAGCTTCCCAGGGACTTTCACAACGCCCGGCAGTAACGCCGGGCGCTTTTTTTGCCATTTTTCTCCCGGTATTGCATTTCTTGTTGCTATTTAAAAATAAAGGAATTAAAATGAAAATGATAAATTTTTTGGAAACTTTAGATTCAGATAGAATCAGAGGGAGATTAAAATGAACTACGACGAGAAAGTATTTAAAGAGAAGGCGAATAAAAAAGCAAGAAGAATCTGGCTGGTATTTGCCATTCTTCTTACAGCCAATTATGGTGCAGATGTTTCAAACGGACTTTATCCCTCCAACCAGTATCTGGTGTTCGTCCTGCTGTGCTGGATCCCTTTCCTGATTGGTGACATTGTGATGCGGGTGAAGGGAAAGACCACGGATATTTATAAAAACATACTGGTAACCGGATATGGAATTTTTTACACTTTTCTTATGTGTACCACGGCATCTCCCATTTCCTTTACCTATATCCTTCCGGTGATCAGCCTGCTGGTATTATACAAAAACCGGAAGTTTATGATTCACTGTGGGATTGCCAATGTGATTAGTGTCATTGTCAGCGATGTTTACAGAGGAGTGGTTCTGGGATGCAATACGGCGGCAGATATGAAGAACTATCAGTTACAGGTAGCATGTCTGCTTCTCTGCTATATTGGATATGTCATGTCAATTCGTCACTTAAATGAATCGGATGGTGCCCTGACCGACAGCATCAAAGCAGATCTGCAGCGTGTGGTAAATACGGTTGAAAAGGTAAAAACCGCATCCAACACCATTATGAACGGAATTACCGTTGTGCGGGAGCTGGCAATCGAGAACAAGCATGGCTCTGATGTGGTGATGTTGGGCTTAAACGAACTGACCGATAACAACCAGAGATTACAGCAGCAAAGCACCTCCTCCAAGGAAATGACTACAGATATCAGTGATCGTGTCAGACAGGTGGCAGGCATGATTGATGAGATGGTGGAACTGACCACAGAATCCGGTAGGCATGCCCAGAACAGTTCTGTGGATTTGGAAGGACTGGTAAAGACAGCGGGAACGATGGCTCAGCTGTCCTCTCAGGTGGAAGAAATTCTGCAGGAGTTCCGCACGGAGTTTGGAACGGTGCTGCAGGAGACAGGTAAAATAGACAAAATCTCCGGACAGACAAATCTTCTTGCATTAAATGCCTCCATCGAGGCTGCCCGCGCAGGAGAAGCAGGAAAAGGCTTTGCGGTAGTAGCCGATGAAATCCGTACACTGAGCACAGAGACAAAAGCATCTTCCAGTCAGATCGGTGAGGCATTAACCCGATTGGAAGATATCTCTGATAAGATGATGGCGGCGATGGAAGAAACCATCAGGCTGATTCAGCTGACACTGGAGAAGGTGACCATCACTGGAGAAAATGTAAATAAAATCACAGGGGATTCAACCAGGTTAGGAGATCACATTCAGGCGATTGATGCGGCTATGAAGGAAGTGGAGACTTCCAACCGACAGCTGGTCGATAACATGGAGCAGGCTTCGGATATTGTGGAAGTGATTACGGAGTGTATTGGAAACTCCAGTGAGATCAGCAAGAAAATGCTGAGTAAATACAACGAGAGTGCAGACAATATCAATAATATCGAGGATATTATTCAGGCATTGATGTGTGAACTGGGTGTCGGCGGCTTTATGGGTGTAACGGATCTTCTGTCCGGAATGAAGGTCAGAGTGACAGTTGGAGAAAATGCCAGGAGTTTTCATGGAGAACTGCTTGAGCGGAAGGACAATACCTTATATCTGTCACTGAAAACGGACCAGGCTTTTCCGAAGCCCGAGCCCTGTTCCTTGCAGGTGACTGTGGGAAATGTTATCTATAGCTGGGAAAGCGCCCAGATAAGCGGAGGGGAGAAAACAAAAGAGAAATTTGAAATCCGGCCGAATTCCAGACCACGTATTTTAAACAGACGAAAATATCCCCGAATGGATGTCACCAATACCTGTCTCATTACGATGCAGGACTCCGGTGAAACCTTCCGGGGAAAAATGGATAACATTAGCGCCAACGGTTTTGCTTTTCTTGTAACAGCATCTGCTTTTACCCAGAGTAAGGGCAAAACAGTTCATGTAAAAATTGATAATTTCCCTCTGAAAGACCATGCGGAGGTGGAGGGAACTATCATCCGGTGCTCTGACAACGATGGTATTTATATTGTAGGCTGTCAGATGCCGGAGGATAACCGCCACATTATGAAATATGTGGAGGAACATTTAAAGGAAGGCGTGGATACCTTTGAATAATTAACCGATATATTTTTTCAAAAGTTCAAAGGTGTTTTCGATACCGTCTACATGACTTCGCTCGTAACCGTGGGAAGCATAGACACCGGCACCAATCAGGCCGTGGCGGACATCGTAGCCTGCAGTCAGTGCTGCATCCGCATCAGACCCGTAATGGGGATAAACATCCACAGCAAAATCTGCACCTGCAGCGGTGGCAGCTTCAATCAGGGCTCCTACGACATCATAGTTGTAGGGACCTCTGCTGTCTTTGGCACAAATGGATACCTGATGTTCTGTGCATTCCAGACCTTCTCCTACACATCCCATATCTACAGACAAAATCTCACGGACATCATTGGGAACCGTGCCACAGGCTCCGTGTCCCACCTCCTCATAAACCGTAATATGCTGATAAATCCGGCGGGAGGGGGTTATCCTTTCTTCTTTCATCCACTTCGTAAGTCCCAGCAGGATTGCAACACTCAGTTTATCATCCAGGAAACGGCTTTTGATATAACCACTTTCTGTGACTCTCGTTCGTGGATCAAAAGCCACAATGTCTCCCACCATGATGCCCAAGGCTTCCGTATCCTCCTTGGTCTTTACATCCTCGTCCAATACCACTTCCATATCATCATATTTGCGCTTGGTATCATCGAATTTTCCGTTTACATGGATGGAGGCATTGACCAGCTGAAAGGTTCCCTCGTATTTCTTTCCTTTCCTGGTGAGAATACGGCAATTTTCTGCCTCAGCATTGTTGGGATTCATTCCTCCCAAAGGAGTCAGGCGCAGCCTTCCGTTATCCTTGATGGCAGCGACCATGGCTCCCAGGGTGTCCACATGCGCTTCCAGCAGAAGGGCATTGTTTTCTTCGACCGTATCAGCAGATCCTAAATCCGCCAGTACACCGCCTTTTACGGTGAGAGCGGCGCGGCAGCCTAAGTCCTGGTAGGCTTTACATACATAGGCAGCAACCTCTTTCGTGTAGCCGGTGGGGCTATCAATAGAAAGAAGCTGTTTCAGCTGTTCCAACATGTAATCCATATACTTCTGATTTTCAGCTTTCATTCTTTTATTCCTTCACTTTATTATTTTAGGTATATAGTTCAAGGTATGTGGCTCTGTCAAAGTTCATCGAAAATAGAGTTTGCTTAAGTTGTGAAAAGACAATAAAAACAAGCAAAAAAAGACAAGATATTTTCAACAAAATGGCGAAAATTTGAATATAATATAGTATAACACGTTATATACATTTTGCAATGGTGACGGAATAATTTTGACATAGGGGATTTACCATGAGAAAAGAACGAAGTTTGAAATGCAGGAAGAGCAGACTGTCAATTCTGTCTTTGCTATTTTTTTGTGACAGGACTATAAAGTTTCCTTTCATTGTTCCGATATTTATAGTAACACAAATAATCAGAAGGAGGAGTAGATATGCGTATTGAGGCTTATACACAGGTACAGCAGATATATAATGCCCACAAAACCAACAAGGCTCAGAAAGCTTCGAACGTAAGCTTCTCTGATCAGCTCGAACTTTCCAGCATGGGAAAGGATATGCAGGTTGCCAAACAGGCAGTACAGAACAGCCCGGATGTCCGGGAGGATCTTGTTGCAAAGTATAAGGCACAGATCCAGGACGGAACCTATCAGGTGAGCGGTGAGTCCTTTGCGGATAAGCTGATCCGGCATATGGAAGAAGCATAAAAGAGATAAGGAGAGGATATCCCGGTGGCAAGTATTATTGAAAATCTTGTTTCTGTTCTGGAACAGGAAAATAGTGAATATGAACAGCTATTGGGATATTCCCTCAAAAAAACTCCGATTATTGTGGCAGGGAAGCCACAGGAGTTAGAGCAGATCACGGAAGACGAGCAGATTGTTGTCAATCGGATTCAGAAGCTGGAGAAGGAACGCCAGAAGACGATGAAAGAGATTGCAGCAGTCATTAACAGGGATGTTACCACAATCAGGCTGCCGGATATTATCCGTATTCTGGAGAGGCGGCCTGCGGCACAGAAGCAGCTGGCGGAAGTATATGACAAACTGAAACAGACCGTACATCATGTGGAGAGGATCAATAATCAGAACAGGGAATTGATTGCCAATGCACTTGAAATGGTGGAGTTTGATTTAAACCTCCTGCAGGCAGCCAGAAAAGCGCCGGAAACTGCCAACTATAACAGAGGTGCCTATAGCACGGGCACCACCTTTGATATGGGAGAAGGCAGCTTCGACGCGAAACAATAGTAAGTTGAGGTGATAGCGATGCCATTGATGGGATCCCTTTATGTCGGAACTTCCGGACTACAGGCCAGTCAGAACTCCTTAAATACGACTGGACATAATATTACAAATACAGATACAACCGGGTATACCAGACAGCAGATTCTGTATAATACCCGTCGATACAATACGATTCTTAAATCTACAGCCAAGATCTCCAACGAACAGGTAGGTCTTGGTGTCCAGTATTCCAAAACAAGAGCAGTCAGAGATGTTTTCCTGGATAAGACTTATCGAAAAGAATCAGGCAGAAGTATGTTCTATCAGACTTCTACAGATGCCCTGGACGAGGTGGAAACTTTACTGGGAGAATTCAGTGGTGAAGAGTTTTCTGAGGGAATTGCCAATTTCTGGAAGTCCATCCAGGAGCTGGTAAAGGATCCTACCAGTTCCACTATTCAGGGCTTATTTGTACAGCGTGCATCACAGCTTACCGAGCGTGCAAAAGCAGTGTACGATGGCATGGTAGATTATCAGAATAAACTAAATACCACAGTGACCAGCCTGACGGAAACCATTAACAGCTATGGACGCCAGATTGCAGCACTGAATGACCAGATTGTACATATTGAGGCAGGCGGCGTAGAGACACCGAACGATCTTCGTGACCAGAGGAATTTATTGCTGGATGAACTGGGAAAACTGGTAAACATGACTTACACGGAAAATGCACAGGGTTATGTCAGCATCCAGATCGAAGGGACAGATTTCCTGAAAGGTGACCAGGTTTATGAAATAGGACTTGCCACGGACGGCACCACCGGCTTTGTCACTCCCTACTGGAAATTCGGTGCAAAGATGCGTACCGATGAGGAGGGAAAGGACTATCTGGATATTTCCAATGCCAGGGTGTTTGACCTGACCAACGAGATTTCCACCGCCATGAATTCGGATATCGGGCAGCTGAAGGCAGTCCTTCTGGCGAGAGGTGACCGCCATGCCACCTACAGGGACATGGAAGATTTGGACACCTATAACCGGGATATTTCCAAGTCTGTCATTATGAACGTAGAGGCAGAGTTCGACCAGATGATGAACCGTCTGACTACCACCATCAATGATGTGCTGGAAGGCGCAGGCTATCAGCCTCTGTTTGTGGCAGTGGATGCCAAGGAGGGCTTTACCACCACCAACACCATCGTAAATCCCTGGTACAAGGATTCCCCCTCCAATCTGGGATTTATGAAAGCAGACGACAAAGCAGATTACGAGACCGCCGCGAAACTGGCGGAGGCCTTTCAGAATGAGAAATGGACACTCAATCCCAATGTGGCCACCAAAGTCAACTTCGTCCAGTATTACAACAGCCTGGTCACCCAGGTGGCAAACTCCGGCTATGTATACAATGCACTGACGGAAAGCCAGCAGAACACCGTAAGCTCCATCGAGGAGGCGAGACAACAGATTGCCGGAGTTTCCACCGATGAGGAATTACAGTTTATGGTGATGTTTCAGAATGCGTACAATGCATCCAGCCGTTACATCAACGTAGTAGACAGCATGCTGGAGCATTTATTAAACTCCATGGCATAATAAGGAGGTGGCACGATGCCTTCCCAGTTTTTCGGATTAATGATTGCCGGCAGCGGACTCAGAGCAGCCAATGCCGCATTGAATACAACCAATAATAACGTAGCCAATGCATCCACAGAAGGATATAGCCGACAGACGGTGGTGCAGGAAGCGAATGCACCTCTCCGGACCTTTGTGAAATACGGATGCGCCGGTGCCGGGGTGCAGACCATCGCCATTGAGAGAAACCGCAGTGAGTTCTACGATGCCAAATACCGCTCCAACAATACCAGACTGGGTGTTTACGAGATTAAGCAATACTACCAGATGCAGGTGCAGCAGTATCTGAAGGATGACGGAAAAACCGGCTTCTCCACCTTGTATGGCAAGATCAGCAATGCACTGCAGAACATTATTACCAACGGTGCGGATTCTAACCCGGTGAAAAAAGACTTTATCTCATCCCTGTCCAGTATGGCTGAATATTTCAACACTATGGCAGCGGATTTGAACAAGATTCAGAAGGATATCAACGACGAAATCAAGCTGACCACCGATTCCATCAATTCCATTGCCAGCTCCATTGCGACGCTGAATCAGCAGATTAATGTCATCGAGATGACGGGGACTACGGCCAACACGTTAAGAGATAAGCGTGATTTACTCATTGACCAGTTATCCGAACTGGTGCATGTGGAAACCCAGGAAAGTCCCATTATGGATCCCAACGACCCTGGCAGAGAGACGGGAGGAACCCGTTACCTGGTAAAAATCGCCGGAGGCCAGACTCTGGTGGACGGCTCCAGTTATCAGCAGCTGGAGTGTAATGTCCGGGACTGCAGAGTGAACCAGTCCGACGCAGACGGCTTGTATGACATCAGCTGGACCAATGGCAATACCTTTACCATGACCAATCCCTCCATCGGCGGTAAACTTCAGGGACTGATTGAGATGCGTGACGGTAATAACAACTATTATTTCAATGGAAAAGTCACAGATGTACAACCTGGAAATCCGGGGTATCATTCCCTGACTGTACAGGTGACTGACGAAAATCTTCTGGATTTGAACAAATCCACATTACCGAAAACCGGAACCATCAACCTGGGCAATAAATCCTATGCTTACACCGACTGGAAGTTTAACGAGGCGGATGGTACTTACACCTTTACCATTGATGATGCCAAATGTGATTCTACCATTGGAGCCAATGCGACGGGCTTAAAGGCACAGGTAGGGGACAGCTACGATTACCAGGGTATCCCCTACTACATGGAACAGATGAACGAGTTCCTGCGCAGCTTTACCCAAAAATTCAACAAGATTCTGCAGGATGGTTACACTTCATCCGGTGGAAAAGGAACCTGGGTATTCACCGGGAAAAAAAACGATGGCGGGCAGTTTGATATGGGACTGGATGCCAACGGTGAGATTGATAAGAATAAATACTATCAGATTACCGCATTTAATTTCCAGATCAACCAGGAGCTGATTGATGACCCGTCCAAGCTGGCAACCAAAACAAATCCCAGTCTGGGTGTGGATGCCTATGATGTCATCACCAATCTAATCAAGATGATGACAGATAAGAGCGGCATGTCCTTCCGCGGAGGCTCGGCGGGAGAATTCCTGGATTGTCTTCTGTCCGATGTGGCGTTAAATGCCAGCAGTGCAGAGACCTTTACCAAAACCTTCGAGGGCATTAAAAAGAGCGTGGATAACCAGCGCCTTTCCGTCATGGGTGTGGACGAGGAAGAAGAAGGCGTACAACTGGTACGCTTCCAATATAATTATAACCTGGCTTCCAAAATGATTCAGGTACTGTCAGAGGTTTATGATCGTCTGATTCTGGAAACCGGCGTATAACGGAGGAATTGTCATGAGAATTACCAATAGTATCATGCAAAACAATACACTGTATAACATTAACAACAACAAAGTGGCAGAGGATAAATTAAGCAGCCAGATGTCCACCGGTAAAAAGGTAAGCAAGCCCTCCGATGATCCGGTGGTGGCAATCCGTGCCCTGCGTCTGCACACCAACGTGACTGAGGTTAAGCAGTACTATACCTACAACTCCTCCGATGCGGAAAGCTGGATGAAAACCACACAGGATGCCATGTCCAACCTGACGGATATTATCAACAATCTCTACGAGCAGGTGGGAAAGGGTGCCAAGAAGGGAATGCAGAGTTCCGATTTGAAAGTGATTCAGGAAGAAATGGATTCCCTCGTCCAGGAGTATTATTCCATTGGCAACACGGACTATGCGGGTCGTTTCATCTTCACCGGATACCGCACTGATACCCCGCTGACCTTCCAGGAACAGACCCAGGCGCAGTTTAACATTAACGAGGACTTTACCAAGAATTCCATCGATGAGATTAAATATACCGGACTTCATGATCTGGATAAAATCACCTCCGAGAATTTTATGAAGTATGACAGAGATGATTTGGAAGGGAAAAAAGACAGTATTGTAGAAACGACCCTGCACCGGATTCGTCTGGCATATGATACTATCAATGGGAAGGCCCCTACCCTGACTCTGGGGGGGAATCCTCTTACCGATATTACCTGGACAGAACAGGTGGATGATGGCACTGGCAATATGGTAGACCAGGTTAATAAGGCTACGGTAAACCAGACCATGGTTTCCATCAATGCGGCGGGCAAAGATGCCGCATATGCACCTCTGGGAGACAATGAAATTCGTTTCATCCCGGAAACCGGAGAACTTCTTCTGGGGGATCATGTATACAAAGCAATGATGGAGTCCAATGATACCCTCCGGGTAAATTATGATAAATCCCAGTGGGCAAAGGGAGACTTGAACCCCGAACATTATTTCTCCTGCACTAAGACCGTTCCTAATGGTAATCCGGCAACGATTACATACAATACCGGTAAAAATGGAGAAAATACCGTTGCTGACCAGAAAATCGAGTACGATATCGGCTACAACCAGAAAGTACAGGTCAACACCAATGCCTACGAGTGCTTTGACCCCAATATGCAGCAGGACATTAACGATTTACGGGATGCCATTGACCAGCTGGAAAATATTGAAAACACCGTGGCTAAACTGAAAGAGTACCGCACCAAGTATGAGGAAGGCACCGATGAGTACAAGATGCTCACCAGACAGATTGCAGCAGCGGAGAAGGCACACGGCTATATCCGTGATGATGTACAGAAACGGTTTGAACATGCGGTGACCAGGAAACAGAGCTATCTGGATAAGGCGGATCTGGCAATCACCAGCAGCGGCACCAGAAGTGCCCGCCTGGATTTGGCGAAAAACCGCCTGATGGAACAGAAAACCACCTACGAAAGCCTGCAGTCTGAAAACGAGGACAGTGATGCCACAGAAGTGACGGTACAGTTAAAGAGTGTGCAGCTTTCCTATGAAGCAGCCCTTCTTGCCACCAGCAAGATTCTCCAGACCACTCTCTTAAATTACCTGTAATCAAAACGGAGCGGGAGCATGTAATTATAAACCATCATGTGTATAGACGCACGGAAATGAGGAAAATTATGAAGATCACTACCAAGAATTTCGGAGAAGTTGTCATTGATGATGACAAGATCATTACTTTCCCCGGTGGAATCGTGGGATTCCCGGATTTGAAAAGCTTTACATTGATCCACAATGAGGAGAAGGATAAGGTGAACAGCGTACACTGGCTGCAATCTCTTGATGAACCGGCGTTTGCCATGCCTGTACTGGATCCTCTTCTTGTGGAGGAAAACTATAATCCTGAGGTGGAATATGAACTGCTGAAACCCTTAGGGGAATTAAATCCGGAGGAAATGCTGGTGCTTGTGACTCTGACTGTGCCCAAGGATGTGAAGGCGATGAGTGTCAATCTCCGTGCCCCGATTGTCATCAATTCGGAAAACCGGCATGCCTGCCAGATCATTCTTGACAGTGACCAGTACGCAGTGAAATATCCGATCTATGAGAAACTGAATGCAAAGAAACAGGAGGCAGGTGTGAAATGTTAGCGTTATCCAGAAAGAAAAACGAAGCACTGGTGATTAACAATGACATTGAAATCACTGTGCTGGAAATCAAAGGAGAACAGGTGAAGATCGGCATCACGGCTCCGAAAGATGTACCGATTTACCGGAAGGAAGTTTATCTGCAGATCCAGAAAGCCAACGAAGAGGCAACCAATACGGAGGGCATTGCAGAATTAAACGAGTTACTTTCCTAGTACCAAAGAGACAGAAAGAAGGCTCGAATAGAAAAAGGTGGTAAAACAGTCCTGTGTTTGCCATCTTTTTTCCGTTCTCCCCTTAATTTCCGGAGAAATTAACCGATATTAAATACAGAAAGCGATCCAGATCAACAGATTTTCACATGGAGGTGACAACAATGGCAATAGAACCATTAGGATCAATGATGAGTTTACAGAATCAAAGCACATTGCGGACGCAGTCTGACATCCGCCCTCAGCAGACAGAAAGCACGGATGCAGTTTCTACTGAGGCAGCCAAGCTTGTGGATGCAACGACTGCTGGTGTGGTGGAGACACAGGCACAGCAGAAAAATCCTGACGGACAGACCGGAAACAGTCAGAACGGCGGGAATGATTATATCCAGACCTTTGAACAGAAGCAGGATAAAATCAAAAAAGCAGTTGAACAGATGAACAAAAACATGAACAATTCCGAAGCAATTTTCGGTATTCATGAAGGAACTAACCGGGTAACCATTAAAATCGTGGATAAGGATACCAAGAAAGTCATTAAGGAACTTCCTCCCGAGAAGACTCTGGACATGATTGCCAAGGTTTGGGAGATGGCAGGTATCATGGTAGACGAAAAACGATAAGATTGAGGATAAGATATGACAATCAGAATTACAGGTATGAATTCCGGTCTTGATACCGAGACCATTATCAACGAGTTAGCCAGCGCCAGAAGCCAGAAAGTGACTTCCTTACAGAAGGCACAGACAAAGTTATCCTGGAAAATTGACGCATGGCAGAGCTTAAATACAAAGATTTACAATTTCTATGCAAATACACTCAGTGATATGCGTTTCACCGGCGCCTATGCGAAGAAGACCACAAAGGTGTCCAATTCCAATGCAGTCAGCGTACTGACCGGTGGATCAGCCATGAATGGTACACAGAAACTGAATATTACCCAGCTGGCAAAGACGGCCTACCTTACCGGTGGTAAGATTACTGCAAAGGATACCAGCAAGAATATAACGGCTGACACCACCCTGAAGGATTTATTGACAGACAGCAGCACCGGAAATACACAGGCAGGCAGTGACAGCTTCAAGTTCAAACTGACCATCGGCGGTGAGACCAAGGAACTGGAATTTGCTTCGGATGCAAAAATCAGCGATGTGGTATCCTACCTGAAGGACGCAGGATTAAATGCCAGCTTTGATGCCACTAACGGAAGATTTTTTATCAGTGCGGCAAAATCCGGGAAAGCATCAGATTTTTCTCTGGAAGCAGCTGATGAAAACAGCAAGTCTGCACTGAAAGCATTGGGACTTTCTACAGAGGGTTCCCTGAGTAATCATGCCACCAAGATTGATGGACAAGACGCAAAAATCCATTTAAACGGTGCGGAATTCACCTTTGACAGTAATACCTTTGAAATTAACGGACTGACCTATACCATCAATCAGGTAACGGATCCCCGGGGCGTTGATGGGGATGACACAGCGATCCATGTTACCACCGAAAATGACACCAGCGGCATATATGATATGCTCAAGAAATTCATTAAGGAGTATAACGAACTGGTGAAGGAAATGGATACCCTTTACAACGCAGACAGTGCTTCCAAGTATGAACCACTGACCAGCGAGGAAAAGGATTCCATGTCTGATAACGAGGTGGAAGAGTGGGAGAAAAAGATTAAGGACTCCCTGCTTCGGCGTGATGGTACCTTAAATACCGTGACCAGTGCCATGAAGGAAATTATGCTGGGCGGTTATGAGGTAACAGACAAGAATGGTAAGAGTTCCAAAATGTATCTGGGTAATTTTGGAATTGCGACTCTTTCCTATTTTGCATCGGCGGACAATGAAAAAGGAGTTTTCCATATTGACGGAGATGATGAGGACACCAACACAAAGGCCAATGAGGACTTATTAAAGAAAGCAATCACCGAGGATCCGGATATGGTGACAAACTTCTTTACCAAGCTGTCCAATACACTTTATGATAAACTGACGGATCTTATGGGACGCACCGACTACAGCTCTGCCTACAAACTCTACAATGATAAGCAGATGGCAAAAGAACTGTCTGACTACGAAACCAAGATTAAAGAAGCCCAGGAGAAGCTGAACGATTACACGGATAAGTGGTATAAAAAGTTCTCAAATATGGAGGTGGCACTCTCCAAACTGAACTCTAAGACCAATGCCATTTCCAATATGTTGGGTTAATCGAAACAAACATGGAGGTTCGTTTATGACACCACAGGAACAAATGATGCAGCAGTATAACAGAAGCAGGATTCTGACAGCATCTCCGGCAGAACTGACTCTGCTGCTTTATGACGGAGCAATTAAATTCTGTAATCTGGCTATTGTGGCCATCGAAAAAAAGGATATTCCGGCAGCTCACACCAACATTGTGAAGGTGGAGAAGATTATCGAGGAGTTTCGTTCCACACTAAATCGTGATTATCCGGTGGCTGAGGACTTTGACAGGGTTTATTGCTATCTGCTCAGGAGACTGCAGGATGCCAATGTAAAAAAAGACATTGATATTATCAATGAGATTCTGGAACATCTGCGCAGCATGAGGGATACCTGGAAACAGGTGATGCAGCAGACCAAGGTTTCCTAAGTCTTAGACAAAACAGAATAAACGTGTTAGAATGAAACTGCGGGTGTCTGGAAAGATTACCCGCAGTTTGAGATTATGAGAGAAAGGATATGCGCCCATGAAACGATATCTGAATATGATGATCGAAAGCCTTGAGAAAAAACTGGCAGTGCTGGAGGAAATCCAGGAAGCCAATATACAGCAGAGTGCGCTGCTTAAGGCCGAACCATTTGACCAGGAAGCTTTTGACAGAACAATGGATGTGAAAGGGGAGCAGATTGAAAAACTGGACAGTCTGGATGAGGGATTTGACAATCTATACCAGCAGGTGAGGGAGTTTCTGCCGGCACATAAGGAAGAGCTTCATGATGAAATTGCCGGAATGCAGGATCTGATTCGAAAGATCTCGGAGAAAAGCGTGTCCATTCAGGTGGGAGAACAGCGAAACAAGGCAGCATTGGAGTCTGTCATTAAACGGGAAAACGGAAAGCTGAGAGCCATGCAGAATAAAAGGAGAGTCATGCAAAGCTATGCTTCCAACATGAGCCAGCTTAATTTCGTGGATCCGCAGTTTATGGATCGTAAAAAGTAAAAGAGTGAGGAGACAAGCATGCATTACGACTATCTGATTGTGGGAGCAGGACTGTTTGGCGCCGTTTTTGCCCATGAGATGAAACAGAAAGGAAAGGTCTGTCTGGTGATTGATAAGAGAGATCATATTGCCGGCAATGTTTATACCAGGGAACAACTGGGAATTCAGGTACACCAATATGGAGCCCATATTTTCCACACCTCCGACCGGAAAGTATGGGACTATATACAGCAGTTTACAGAATTCAACAATTATGTAAACTCGCCCATTGCAAGATACCGCAATGAATTGTACAATCTTCCTTTTAATATGAACACTTTCAGCAAAATGTGGGGTGTGGTGACGCCTGCAGAGGCGAAAGCAAAGATTGAGGAGCAGAAGGCGGAGTATGCCGGAATGGAACCCACCAACCTGGAAGAGCAGGCTCTGACTCTGGTGGGCAGGGATATTTATGAAAAACTGGTGAAAGGCTATACGGAGAAACAGTGGGGATGTTCCTGTACAGAGCTTCCTTCCTTTATTATTCGCAGACTCCCGGTACGTTTCACCTATGATAACAACTATTTCAATGACCCCTATCAGGGAATTCCGGTGGATGGTTACACGAAGATGGTGGAACGGATGCTGGAAGGTGTGGAAGTGCGTTTAAACTGCAAATTTTCCAATCCCTTAGAGGTGGCGCGGAAACGGTGTGAGGGCTGTGCCTTTCCCGGCCAGGTATGCGAACTGGGAGAGACAGACCGGATCACCTGGGATAAACTGGTATATACCGGCCCTGTGGACGAATATTTTGATTACGCTCTGGGACATCTGGAGTATCGTTCTCTGCGTTTTGAGCAAGAAGAGCTTCCGGCGGAAGATAATTATCAGGGAAATGCGGTAGTCAATTACACAGAGCGGGAGATTCCCTATACCCGGATTATTGAGCATAAACATTTTACTTTTGGAAAAGGCCAGGGCACGGTGATTACCAGAGAATACCCGGCAGAATGGAAACCGGGAGATGAACCCTATTATCCGGTGAACAATGAAAAAAATAATGCTTTGGCAGCACAGTACAAGGAACTGGCTGCGAAGGAGAAGAATGTGATCTTCGGAGGAAGACTGGGACAATACCAGTATTATGATATGGACAAAGTCATCGCAGCCGCATTGGATGCTGCGGAGAAAGAAGGCTGAGTAAAAAGGGCGCCCCGTGAAAACGGAGCGCCCTTTGAATTTGAGAGAAATATTAACAGTAACTGTTAAACATCATACCCGTATAAGGACTGGTGACATAAGGATTGGTAAAATTATGCCCGGGATTTTTATATGCAACAACCGTTCGATCTGTGTATTGCATGGGGTTCAGAGAGATCTGGCCGGCTTTTCGCATCAGGGAGGTGGTAAAGTTCCGGATGCCTTGGAAAGCTTCCTTGGAATTTTCATCCAGAGCAGCTTCCTTTAACTGGTCTTTATTTACCTCAATGGAACCATCTTCATTGATATGTAAACCGGCGGGCTCTAAGTCATTTCCATAATGGGAAGACAGACTGTTCATCTCCTGGATCAGACGCTGGCTGCCACTTGCACTGGCAACATGCTCACCGGCTGCCTGCAGGAAGGAATTGTATCCCTGAATCAGGGAAGAAATATTGTCAGTGAGAGATTCCACATCTGTTTTTAAACCGATGTGCGTCTCATTCCCGTCATTGCTGGTATTGTGTAAGGTGACTTCAAACTGATTTCCCACGATAAAACTGTTGCTGGCAGAGGTTCGCTGTTCTCCGTTCAGGGTGAAAACAGCATTGGCAGGAGGACGTATGGTATAATCAATACCCAGATATGCCACGGAACCGCTGCGCTTGCTGGTGTTGGAATCACTGATCCGGAATTGAAAACCGCCGCCGGAAGGAACACCGGTAGAACTGGAAGTCAGCCGCAGAGAGGTAGCACCTTCATCGTTGGCTACAACATCTGCGTTCAGTCCGATATTGGCATTGTTTACCAGACGGGCCAGACGGTTCTGGACATCCTTGTTTGTCTCACCTTCGTTAATATTATATTGGAATTCGTAATTTAAATCGTTGATCAGGATATCAAAGGAGTAAGTGTCCGGTTCGATATCGGCTTTTCCCTCTGGGAGAAAATATCCCATGTTGACCTGGGAAGAAGCCAGAGACTGTACTTTCAGGTCGAAAGATGCAGACGCAGCAGCCTCCGCATTGCTTCCTATAAAAGTGGCAGTGGCAAGAGATTCATCACTGGAAAAGGCCGCCTTTTTGTTAAGGAGTTCGCCGTCCTCCAGACCGCTCAGTGACGCAATGGTATTGCCTAAAGCCCGGGCACTCTCTTTCATATGCACGGCAAAAGCAGAAGCTTCCCGTACATCCTTGATCAGGTAGAGGGGCGCTTCCTTATTTAATTTGGTAATATTATTGCATACATTTCTAAGCTCGTCTTTTTTGTGGGAATCAAAAGGAGAACTTCCTTTCGGCGAGTATGTAGTCAGATAATAATTATAGATCGCGTTTAAAGCTGATGCCATGGGAGCCTCCTTTCTCCGTTATTGACGCTCACGCCTGAAACATATTCTTACGCAACAAAACAGCAGGTGTTTTGTCACTGCATGAGTTTGAATTGAATTACATCCGTGTAATCAATGGCGGGTCAATAGATACAGGTATCCACTCTTATGTATTTAGTATATCGCATGGAAGTTTCAAGTCAAGAGACGAATCCGAAAAATATTAAAAAATGGGCAAAATAACAACAAAAATGATTGACGGCGGGCTTATCCTGTGGTATCGTAAGTCTACGAGATGAGATTTAGGTCTTTTTTTTATGCTCAAAAATCGAAAAGAATAAGAATAGATGGAGGTGGACCACATGCGTACAAAGATTACATTGGCATGTACAGAGTGCAAACAGCGTAACTACAATACTACAAAGGATAAGAAGACCCATCCTGACAGAATGGAAACCAAGAAGTATTGCAGATTCTGCAAAACCCATACACTGCACAAAGAGACCAAATAGTTCAAGGTGTGAAAGGAGTTCCTATGGGAGGCAACTTTTTTAAAGGCGTTCAGGCTGAATTCAAGAAGATCAGCTGGCCTGACAAACAATCCCTGGGCAGACAGTCTGTGGCTGTTGTCGTCATTTCCGTTGTGCTTGGTGCTGTCATTGCTGCACTGGATTTCCTGATCCAATGGGGCGTGAACTTCATCACGAGTTTATAAGTGAGGTAGCGGCATGGCAGAATCAGAAGCAAAATGGTATGTGGTGCATACCTATTCCGGATATGAGAATAAAGTAAAAGCCAATATTGAAAAGACCATAGAGAACAGACATCTGGAGGACGAGATCCTTGAGGTGCGCGTCCCTTTAGAGGATGTAACGGAAGTGAAGAACGGTGTCAGAAAGACTGTTCAGAAGAAAATGTTTCCGGGTTATGTTCTGATCAATATGGTAATGAACGATGATTCCTGGTATGTGGTTCGTAACACCCGTGGTGTGACCGGATTCGTAGGACCGGGAAGCAAGCCTGTTCCTTTGACAGAGGCGGAGATGAAACCTCTGGGAATTCATATGGAAAATATTTCCGTAGACTTCGAGGAAGGCGACACCATCGTTGTTGTGGCAGGTGCCTGGAAAGACACGGTCGGTGTGGTTCAGCGACTGGATTACAATAAACAGACAGCCACCATCAACGTGGAAATGTTCGGCAGAGAGACCCCTGTCGAGATCGGATTTGAAGAAGTCCGTTTGATGTAGTATATACACAAAAGCCCTCGGGCGGTTGAGTATAGAGTGGGAGCAGCATAAGCTGCGCCAATCACCACATTTTATTTAGGAGGTGCCTAAAATGGCAAAGAAAGTAGAAGGATACATTAAGTTACAGATCCCTGCTGGTAAAGCTACACCAGCTCCCCCGGTTGGTCCTGCACTTGGACAGCACGGTGTAAACATCGTTGAGTTTACGAAGCAGTTCAACGCAAAGACAGCAGATATGGGTGACACCATTGTCCCTGTTATCATCACTGTTTATGCGGACAGAAGCTTCAGTTTTGTTACAAAGACTCCGCCTGCAGCAGTTCTGTTAAAGAAAGCCTGCAATATCAAGTCTGGTTCCGGAGTTCCGAACAAGCAGAAGGTTGCAACTATTTCCAAGGCTAAATTACAGGAAATCGCTGAGACCAAGATGCCTGACTTAAACGCAGCAAGCGTTGAGGCTGCTATGAGCATGATCGCTGGTACTGCAAGAAGTATGGGTATCACTGTAGAAGACTAATAATATGATTCGGTGGGAGACAAGAGATTGTCGTTAGCAGACACGACTGCATAATACCACCTATAGGAGGAATTTATAATGAAACATGGTAAGAAGTATGTTGAGGCTGCCAAATTGGTTGACCGTGCAACCGCATATGATCCGGCAGAGGCTATCAGCCTGGTAAAGAAAACCGCTACCGCAAAGTTCGACGAGACTGTTGAGGCTCACATCCGTACCGGCTGTGACGGACGTCACGCTGAGCAGCAGATCCGTGGCGCGGTTGTTCTGCCCAACGGAACCGGTAAAACTGTAAAAGTTCTGGTATTCGCAAAAGGTGATAAGGTAAACGAGGCTGAGGCTGCTGGTGCTGATTACGTTGGTGGCGACGAGCTGATTCCGAAGATTCAGAACGAAGGCTGGTTAGATTTTGATGTTGTTGTTGCTACCCCTGATATGATGGGTGTTGTAGGACGTCTTGGTAAAGTCCTGGGACCGAAAGGCTTAATGCCTAACCCTAAGGCTGGTACCGTAACAATGGATGTTGCAAAAGCAATTGCTGATATCAAAGCCGGTAAGATCGAGTACAGACTGGATAAATCCAATATCATTCACGTTCCGGTTGGTAAAGCTTCCTTTACGGAGGAACAGTTGAATGAGAACTTCAACGCACTGATGGGCGCTATTATCAAAGCAAAACCCAGCACTCTGAAGGGTCAGTACCTGAAGAGCGTTACACTGACTTCCACAATGGGACCTGGTGTAAAAGTAAACGTAATGAAGCTGTAATTGAGGTGAAGGAAAAGCCCATGCGGAATCGTGTGGGCTTTTTACATTTATTTTAACCACATAAAACAGGTGGAGGAAATTGGTGATTTCAAAGAAAAAGGGGAAAAGAAAACGTAATAAAATCCTGCTTTTCATGGGTACCCTGTGCGCGGTGCTTGCATGTGGGGCTGTGACTCTGGCATTGCTGGGTACAAGGCTGGAAGGCCTTGGCAGCCTGGAAAATAAAATAGAAAAATGGATGGAACAAGTTACATTCACGAAAAAAAACGAGATAGAACAACCCGAAAACAGTGTCTCCCAGAAATGGGAACAGATGGGAGAAACCTTGCAGAATGAAGATGGCGGGGAAAATGAGAAACCATCCACTGGAGAAACCAGCAGATATGGGGATATCCTCAATAACCCGGACAGAATGAAAGAAGAAAATATTTACATCAGGGATGCGGTTACCGAAGACGAAATTACCCTGCTTTTTGCGGGAGATATTCTCTTTGATGACAGCTACAGCCCTATGGTGCATCTGCGGGCAAGAAAGCTGGGCATTGCAGGCGTGATGTCCCAGGATTTGCTTCATTTGATGCAGAATGCAGATGTCTTTATGATAAACAACGAATTCCCTTACTCTGACAGAGGAACACCCTTGGAGGGAAAGCAATTTACCTTCCGTTCAAAACCGGAAAATGCCGGCTTTTTGACAGATATGGGAGTGGATGTGGTTTCCCTGGCGAATAATCACGCCTATGACTATGGGCGGGAAGCGCTGTCGGATACCTTTGATACCCTGCGGCAGCTTCATATTCCCTATGTGGGAGCGGGACAGGATATAGAAGAAGCATCCAATGCCGTCTTTTTTGTAGTCAATGATTATAAAATAGGAATTTTGTCTGCTACCCAGATTGAGCGGTTGGACAATCCCGACACCAAAGGTGCCACGGACACCACGCCGGGAGTGTTCCGGTGCTGGAATGTGGATGCTCTGTTACAAAAAATAGAAGAGACACGGCAGGAATGCGATTACCTGGTGGTATATATTCACTGGGGCACGGAAAATGAGGCGGAGATTGACTGGGCACAGGAAAAACAGGCGGCACAGATAGCTCAGGCAGGAGCTGATTTAATTGTGGGTGATCATCCCCATTGCCTGCAAAAAATGGCACTGGTGAATGGCGTGCCGGTGATTTACAGCCTGGGAAACTTCTGGTTTAATTCCAAAGATCTGGATACGGGACTTTTGCAGGTCACCATTTCCATGACAGGAGCATTTACACCGAAGGTGCAGTTTATTCCTGCGAGACAGCAGAGCTGTGAAACCTATCTGGCAGCCGGACCGGAAAAAGAACGGATTTTAAATGAAATGCGCAGCCTTTCCACCGGAATTACTCTGGATGCGGATGGCGTGCTGGTACAGTAAAATATTGTTGCTGGAATTATCACAAAACAGTTGACAAAACATGGATTACATGCTATGTTATCTAAGGTTTGTTAAGAACCATGCCGAAGACAGTAGGTGCGAAGGAACTTTCCGGAGCGTAAGAGGAGACCGCCTACCGAGGAAAAGAGTTTGGATAAGAACTTTCACCTCTCATGTCTTCATGGGAGGTTTTTCTTATAAGTAAAGACTCCTTTCGGCAAAGCGAAAAGCTTAAAAATCTAAAAGGAGGTAATCAAAATGGCAAAGGTAGAAATCAAAAAACCCATCGTGGACGAGATTTCCGCTAGCATCAAGGATGCGCAGTCTGTAGTTTTAGTTGACTACCGCGGACTGACTGTTGAGCAGGACACCGCTCTTCGTAAACAGCTTCGTGAGGCTGGTGTTACTTATAAAGTATATAAGAACACTTTCATGAACTTCGCATTCAAGGGTACCGAGTTCGAGTGTCTTTCCGAGTATCTCGAGGGACCCAGCGCAGTAGCTGTTTCCACTACTGACGCAACTGCTCCTGCAAGAATTCTGTATAAGTTCGCTAAGACAGCAGAAGCCCTGCAGATCAAAGGCGGCGTTGTAGAGGGAAATGCATACGATGCAAAGGCACTGGAAAGCATTGCTGCTATTCCATCCAGAGACGAGCTTATTTCCAAATTACTGGGAAGCTTACAGTCTCCTATTACCAACCTGGCTCGCGTACTGAATCAGATCGCAGAGAAGGGTGGCGCTGGCGCTTGCGAGCCTGCAGCAACAGAAGAAGCTGCACCCGCAGAGGAAGCACCTGCTGCTGAATAAGCAGTGAGAAATGATTGAAACTTACAAATTTAATGGAGGTAATTTATAATGACTACTCAGGAATTTATTGATGCTATTAAAGGCATGACCGTTTTAGAGTTAAACGATTTAGTAAAAGCTTGTGAGGAAGAGTTCGGCGTATCTGCAGCAGCTGGTGTTGTTGTAGCAGCAGCTGGCCCTGCTGAGGCAGCTGAAGAGAAGACCGAGTTCGATGTAGAGCTGACCGAGGTTGGCGGCGAGAAGGTTAAAGTTATCAAAGTTGTTCGTGAAGCAACTGGCTTAGGCCTGAAGGAAGCGAAAGACCTGGTAGAGGCTGCTCCTAAGGTAATCAAAGAGCAGGCTGCCAAGGCTGAGGCTGAGGAACTGAAGAAGAAACTGGAAGAGGTTGGAGCAAAGGTTACCTTAAAGTAATCTGAGTCACTCAGAAAGAATGATCTTACTCCGTGGACTGCTGTCTGGCAGCCCACGGATTTTCTCTTTTATTCAAAAAATATCCCAAATCGCAAAAAAAACATTGACGGGCTTGACACCTTGTGCTAGAATATACGATGCATTATTGTGGTAATATATGCGCAAATCATGAAGAACGGGGTGAAATGTCAATGGAAAAAAACAGAATACGTCCTATTGCATCCGGCAATAACATGCGTATGAGTTATCAAAGACAAAAAGAGGTTTTGGAGATGCCCAACCTGATTGAAGTCCAGAAGGATTCCTATCAGTGGTTTCTTGACGAAGGCTTACAGGAAGCTTTTGACGACATCTCTCCGATTGAAGACTATAGCGGTCATTTAAGCCTTGAGTTTGTCGGATTTGAACTCTGCGAGGATGATGTTAAGTATTCTATTGAGAAGTGCAAGGAAAGAGATGCAACCTATGCAGCTCCTTTAAAAGTACGCGTGCGTCTCAATAATAAAGAAAAAGATGAGATTACCGAGCATGAGATTTTCATGGGTGATCTGCCTTTGATGACGGCTACCGGTACCTTTGTTATCAACGGAGCAGAGCGTGTTATCGTCAGCCAGCTGGTTCGTTCTCCCGGCATTTACTATGGAATCGGACATGATAAAATCGGTAAAAAGCTGTATTCCTGTACCGTTATCCCCAATCGTGGTGCATGGCTCGAGTATGAGACTGACTCCAACGATGTCTTCTATGTGCGTGTAGATAGAACGAGAAAGGTGCCTATTACTGTGCTGATCCGTGCCCTTGGGCTGGGTACCAATGAAGAGATCCGTGAATTTTTCGGTGATGAGGCGAAGATTGAGGCAAGCTTTACAAAGGACACTGCTGAGAATTATCAGGAGGGTCTGTTAGAGTTATACAAAAAAATCCGTCCCGGTGAGCCTTTAAGTGTGGAGAGCGCAGAGAGTCTCATCAATGCCATGTTCTTTGACCCCAGAAGATATGATTTGGCGAAAGTCGGAAGATATAAATTTAATAAGAAGTTAATGATGCGCAACCGTATCCGTGGCCACATTCTGGCAGAGGATGTGGTGGATGCTTCTACAGGAGAAGTACTGGCTGCAGCAGGTACCAGGGTAACCGCAGAGCTGGCTGACACCATCCAGAATGCGGCTGTTCCTTATGTCATGATTCAGACTGAGGAGAAAAATGAAAAAGTGATCTCCAATATGATGGTAGACATTCGTACCTATGTGGACTGTGAGCCTAAGGAACTGGGTATCACAGAGCTGGTATATTATCCTGTTCTGGCACAGCTGCTGGAAGAGTATGCTGACAATCCGGAGGAACTGGCGGATGCCATCCATCGCAATGTACATGAGCTGATTCCCAAGCACATTACAAAGGAAGATATTTTAGCTTCCATTAACTATAACATGCATCTGGAGTATGGCATTGGTAATGAAGATGATATCGATCATCTGGGCAACCGCCGCATCCGTGCTGTAGGTGAACTGTTACAGAACCAGTACCGCATCGGACTCTCCCGTCTGGAGAGAGTGGTTCGTGAACGTATGACGACTCATGACGCAGAGGAGGTTACACCTCAGACTCTGATTAATATTAAGCCGGTACAGGCTGCTGTGAAAGAATTCTTTGGTTCTTCCCAGCTGTCCCAGTTTATGGATCAGAACAACCCGTTGGGTGAGCTGACCCATAAGAGACGTCTTTCCGCATTGGGACCCGGCGGTTTGTCCAGAGACCGTGCAGGATTCGAGGTTCGAGATGTACACTATACCCACTATGGACGTATGTGTCCGATCGAGACTCCTGAGGGACCGAACATTGGATTGATTAACTCCCTGGCTGCTTATGCGCGGATCAGTGAGTATGGCTTCGTAGAAGCACCTTATCGTAAGATTGATAAATCCGATCCGGCGAATCCCCGGGTTACGGATGAGGTTGTATATATGACCGCGGACGAAGAGGATAACTATCATGTAGCACAGGCTTCTGCTCCCTTGGATAAAAACGGGTACTTCACAAAGAATAACGTATCCGGCCGTTACAGAGAGGAAACCCAGGCATATCCCAAGACTGCTTTTGATTACATGGATGTGTCTCCTAAGATGGTATTCTCCGTGGCTACTGCATTGATTCCTTTCCTGCAGAACGATGATGCGAACCGTGCGCTGATGGGTTCCAACATGCAGCGTCAGGCAGTGCCCCTGCTCTTTACCGAAGCACCTGTTGTAGGTACCGGTATTGAGGCAAAAGCAGCAGTAGACTCCGGTGTCTGTGTGGTTGCAAAGAAAGCCGGAACCATTGATTATGTATCTTCCAAACTGATTAAGATGACCTATGATGACGGTGGGAAGGATGAGTATCACCTGACCAAATTCTCCCGTTCTAACCAGTCCAACTGCTACAATCAGAAACCCGTTGTATTTAAGGGGAATCATGTAGCACAGGGTCAGGTTATCGCAGATGGTCCTTCCACCGCAGAAGGTGAGCTGGCCTTAGGCAAGAACCCCTTGATCGGATTCATGACCTGGGAAGGCTACAATTATGAGGATGCGGTACTGTTAAGTGAGCGTCTGGTTCGTGATGATGTTTATACTTCTGTTCATATTGAAGAATATGAGGCAGAGGCTCGTGATACCAAGCTTGGACCGGAGGAAATCACCCGTGATGTTCCCGGTGTGGGCGATGAAGCCTTAAAGGATCTGGATGACCGGGGTATCATTCGTATCGGTGCGGAGGTTCGTGCCGGTGATATCCTGGTAGGTAAGGTTACTCCTAAGGGAGAGACCGAACTGACTGCGGAAGAGAGACTGTTACGTGCCATTTTCGGTGAAAAGGCAAGAGAAGTCCGTGATACTTCCTTAAAGGTACCTCACGGCGAATATGGTATCGTTGTAGATGCCAAAGTGTTTACAAGAGAAAATGGCGATGAGCTGTCTCCCGGTGTAAGCCAGGCAGTCCGCATTTACATTGCGCAGAAGAGAAAGATTTCCGTTGGTGATAAGATGGCAGGCCGTCATGGTAACAAGGGTGTGGTTTCCCGCGTGCTTCCTGTAGAGGATATGCCTTATCTGCCCAATGGACGTCCTTTGGATATCGTACTGAATCCTCTGGGTGTGCCCTCCCGTATGAATATCGGACAGGTTCTGGAGATCCACTTAAGTCTCGCTGCAAAAGCTTTGGGCTTCAATGTAGCTACACCGGTATTTGACGGTGCAAAAGAGAGCGATATTATGGACACCCTGGAACTGGCCAATGATTATGTAAACCTTGAATGGGATGAATTTGAGGCAAAACATAAGGAAGAGTTACTTCCCGAGGTGCTCCAGTATCTCTCTGACAACAGAGAACATAGAAAGCTTTGGAAGGGTGTGCCCATTTCCAGAGATGGTAAGGTAAGACTCCGTGATGGCCGTACCGGTGAGTATTTTGATTCTCCCGTAACGATTGGACACATGCATTACCTGAAACTCCATCACCTGGTAGATGATAAGATTCATGCGCGCTCCACTGGACCGTACTCCTTAGTTACCCAGCAGCCTCTCGGTGGTAAAGCACAGTTTGGAGGACAGCGTTTCGGAGAGATGGAGGTTTGGGCACTGGAGGCTTATGGTGCATCTTACACTCTTCAGGAGATCCTGACTGTGAAGTCCGATGATGTGGTAGGCCGTGTGAAGACTTACGAAGCAATCATTAAGGGTGACAACATCCCTGAGCCCGGTATTCCGGAATCCTTCAAGGTACTGCTCAAAGAGTTACAGTCCCTTGGTCTGGATGTGAAAGTTCTCAACGAGGACAATACCGAGGTGGAAATCTCTGAGAACATTGATTACGGCGAGAATGACTACCGTTTTGAAATTGAAGGTGATCGTTTTAACCGTGAGGAGGAGTCCTTCGGAGCTATGGGTTATACCAAACAGCGCTTTGATGATGAGAGCGGAGACATCGTAAACGATGAGGAAGCATTTGAAGAAGAAAGCGATTTTGAAGAGAGCGACGATTACTCAGATTCTTTTGATGAGGAATAAAGGGAAGGAGCGCCTATAAATGTCTGAAAGAACTAACAACGAAGTGTATCAGCCGATGTCTTTTGATTCCATCAAGATCAATCTGGCATCTCCTGAGAAAATCAGAGAGTGGTCAAGAGGCGAGGTATTAAAGCCTGAGACCATCAACTACAGAACTCTGAAGCCCGAAAAAGACGGACTGTTCTGTGAGAAAATCTTTGGACCCAGTAAAGACTGGGAGTGTCACTGCGGTAAATACAAAAAGATTCGTTATAAAGGTGTTGTCTGTGACAGATGTGGTGTAGAAGTTACCAAAGCATCTGTCCGCAGAGAGCGTATGGGTCATATTGAGCTTGCTGCTCCGGTATCCCATATCTGGTATTTCAAGGGCATTCCCAGCCGTATGGGTTTGATTCTTGATCTGTCTCCCCGTGTACTGGAGAAGGTGCTGTACTTTGCGTCTTATATCGTACTTGATCCGGGAGAGACCAAATTAGAGTACAAACAGATCCTGTCTGAGAAGGAATATCAGGATGCGAAGGAAGAGTACGGCGAGCGCAAATTCCGTGTAGGAATGGGCGCTGAAGCCATCAAGGAATTGCTTCAGGCTATCGACCTGGAGAAGGATGCAGAGGAACTTTCCGCAGGACTGAAAGAGTCCTCCGGCCAGAAACGTGCCCGTATCATCAAGAGATTAGAGGTTGTAGAGGCTTTCCGTGAGTCAGGCAACCGCCCTGAATGGATGATTATGGATGCCATCCCGGTAATTCCCCCTGATCTGCGTCCCATGGTACAGCTGGATGGAGGCCGTTTTGCCACCTCCGATCTGAATGATCTGTATCGTCGTATTATCAACCGTAACAACCGTCTGAAAAGACTGTTGGAGCTGGGGGCTCCCGATATCATTGTCCGCAATGAGAAGAGAATGTTACAGGAGGCAGTCGATGCCTTAATCGATAATGGCCGTCGTGGCAGACCGGTAACCGGCCCCGGTAACAGAGCATTGAAATCCTTGTCCGATATGTTAAAGGGTAAATCCGGACGTTTCCGTCAGAACCTGTTGGGAAAACGTGTAGACTATTCCGGACGTTCCGTTATCGTCGTAGGACCCGAACTGAAAATTTATCAGTGCGGTCTTCCGAAAGAGATGGCGATTGAGCTGTTCAAACCTTTCGTAATGAAAGAACTGGTGTCCAAGGGAATCTCCCAGAACATCAAAAATGCCAAAAAATTAGTTGAGAAATTAGATACCCAGGTCTGGGATGTGTTAGAGGACGTCATTAAAGAGCATCCGGTTATGTTAAACCGTGCCCCGACACTGCACAGACTCGGTATTCAGGCCTTCGAGCCTATTCTGGTAGAAGGTAAGGCAATCAAGCTGCATCCATTGGTATGTACCGCATTTAACGCAGACTTCGACGGTGACCAGATGGCGGTTCACCTTCCTCTGTCCCAGGAGGCTCAGGCAGAGTGCCGTTTCCTGCTGCTGTCTCCTAACAACCTGTTAAAACCCTCCGATGGCGGACCTGTAGCCGTTCCTTCCCAGGACATGGTGCTGGGTATCTACTATCTGACCCAGGAAAGACCTGGTTCTATCGGGGAAGGCAAATACTTCAAGAGTGTCAACGAGGCACTGCTGGCATACGAGAATAAGGCATGTACCTTACATTCCCGCATCCATGTGCGTGTAGAGAAAACTCTGGAGAACGGAGAGGTTATCTCCAGCAACGTAGAGTCCACACTGGGTCGTTTCCTGTTTAACGAGATCCTTCCTCAGGATTTAGGCTTTGTTGAGCGGAATACCAAGGAAGATATGTTGAAACTGGAAGTAGACTTCCATGTAGGTAAGAAGCAGTTAAAACAGATTCTGGAGAAGGTTATCAACACCCACGGAGCAGTACGCACCGCAGAGGTACTTGACCTGATTAAAGCAACCGGTTACAAATTCTCCACCAGAGCATCCATGACTGTATCCATTTCCGATATGACCGTGCCTGCGAGAAAACAGGAGATGCTGGATGAAGCACAGGCAACCGTTGATAAGATTTCACAGAACTATCGCCGTGGTCTGATTACCGACGAGGAGAGATATCGTGCTGTCGTTGAGACCTGGACCGAGACCGATAAAGAACTGACGGATGTACTGTTGGGCGGTCTGGATAAATACAACAACATCTTTATGATGGCTGATTCCGGAGCACGTGGTTCCAACCAGCAGATCAAACAGCTTGCCGGTATGCGTGGACTGATGGCGGATACAACCGGACGTACCATCGAGCTGCCCATTAAATCAAACTTCCGTGAAGGTCTGGATGTACTGGAGTACTTCATGTCTGCACACGGAGCACGAAAAGGAATGTCCGATACCGCTCTGCGTACCGCAGACTCCGGTTATCTGACCCGTCGAATGGTTGATGTATCCCAGCAGCTGATTATCCATGAGACCGATTGCTGTGAAGGCCGTGATTTCATTCCCGGTATGAAGGTAAAAGCATTCATGGATGGAAAAGAAACCATCGAGGGATTAAAAGACCGTATTACGGGTCGTTTCTCCTGCGATACCATTACCGATAAAGACGGAAATGTCATCGTAAAACGTAACCACATGATTACCCCCAGCCGTGCAGCTAAGATTCTCAGCGTTGGAGTCAACGAGAAGGGTGAGCCCATCGAAGAAGTTAAGATTCGTACCATTCTTACCTGTCGTTCCCACACCGGAATCTGTGCAAAATGCTACGGTGCCAACATGGCAACCGGTGAGGCTGTCCAGGTAGGTGAGGCTGTTGGTATTATTGCTGCACAGTCCATCGGTGAGCCTGGTACACAGCTTACCATGAGAACCTTCCACTCCGGTGGTGTAGCGGGTGACGATATCACCCAGGGTCTTCCCCGTGTCGAGGAGCTTTTCGAGGCGAGAAAGCCGAAGGGACTTGCAATCATCGCGGAATTTGGCGGTGTAGCAGCTATCAAAGATACCAAGAAGAAACGTGAAGTGATTATTACCAACCAGGAGACCGGCGAATCCAAGGCATATTTAATTCCTTACGGTTCCCGTATCAAGGTTCTGGATGGCGCAGTGCTTGAGGCAGGTGATGAGCTGACTGAGGGTTCTGTAAATCCTCACGATCTGTTAAAGATTAAGGGTATCCGTGCCGTACAGGATTACATGCTCCGTGAGGTTCAGCGTGTATATCGTCTGCAAGGTGTAGATATTTCCGATAAGCATATCGAAGTCATTGTACGTCAGATGTTGAAGAAGATTCGCATCGAGGAGAGCGGAGATACCGCATTCCTGCCGGGAACTCTGGTAGATGTACTGGATTTCGAGGACATGAACGAAGAGTTACAGAAAGAGGGCAAAGAGCCTGCAACCGGTACGCAGATTATGCTGGGTATTACCAAGGCTGCACTGGCTACCGATTCCTTCTTATCCGCAGCATCCTTCCAGGAGACCACAAAGGTTCTTACTGAGGCCGCCATTAAGGGCAAGGTTGATCCCTTAGTTGGTCTGAAAGAGAATGTTATCATCGGTAAACTGATTCCTGCAGGTACCGGTATGAAGCGTTATCGTAACACCCACCTCAATACCGATGACATGATTGCAGCAAGACTGGCAGAGGAAGAGGAGATTGATTTCTCTGATTATGAGGATGAGAGTTTCCCTGAGGAAGAGGTTGAAACGGAAGCAGCCGAGGATACAGAAGCACCGGAGACTGTGGAAACCACCGAAGAATAAAGCAATAGGCAGAAGTAATAAGAATAAAAGAGGCGCTCCCGTAAGGGAACGCCTCTTTATTCGGTTATGACAGGAAGCTTGTCATCATAATCCAACGCACCGGTAGTTATGATTTTCCAGGTGTTGATTTCATAAAAAGAACCTGAAGAATTTTCCGGATACAGAATAGAAAGATGAACATTTAAAGTCTGAAGCTCGGAAATAGGGATGGCATAGGTCTTTGAATATCCTACCTGGGCAAAATACTCATCCTTATTTTCCACCTGGCTGTATACCTGTTTTAATGTGGCATCAATACCGGCAATGGACTCTTCTGCCTTGTTGCAGGCATTGTAGTAAGCAACGGTACGGTCAGCAACTTTGGCGGAAAGTTTTCGGTCGGCATTGGCGCTGACCAGGGATAGTGTGGCAAAAGAAACCAGGCATAAAGTGACAAAAATCAGAAGAATGCTTGAGGTTCCCACATTCATCCCGAAGCCTTTGGATTTACGGTTCATAGGATACCTCCCGGGGGATATATTTTTGCAAAGGAATCCGATAGAAATCCTCTGTATCGGACACCGTGATTATGGCATCCCGCATGGCTGGCTGATCTTTCTGCGTGTAGGCGATAGTGATCTGGTAGGTGTGGTCAGACAGGCCGGATGGATTCCAATCCTTATCATAAAATAAAGTGAAGGAACAAAGCATGCCGGAATCGTCATAAGAGCAGGAAACAGGGGTCAGCTGATCAATAAAATAATCGGGAAAACGTTTCAGACTGCCGTCCCCGGCAAGAAATACTTCTGCGAAGTTTTGGGCTTCTGTCACGGCATGATTTAAACGAATCGTGTCCTGACTGAGAAGGTGTGCCTTGACAAAAAGCTGCAGGCATACAGCGGCAGTCAGTGCGAAGAACAGGATTGATAAGATCAGTTCCATGAGGAACAAACTGTTTTTTGATGAATGCATGATGAAAGACACTCCGTTAATTTGCAGCACTTTGGCTATGGGTCGAAAGGTATAATTTCATGGATTGACTCTGAGGGGTTCGTATTTCAATACGATATAGCTGCTCCTGCTCCTGATAAATTTTGAAAGAACGGATTTCCATAATGCTTTGCCCGGCACTGGCGGGAAGCTCAGCCTCTGCTGAGGTGAAGAGCTCACACAGATTTCCGTCATAGGCGTAGAGATAAGTGCAGTATTCTTTGATTCCAATCGTCTGTGAGAGGATCAAGGCATCGCAGTCGTCGATGGTGCCAAGTCTGACAGCACCTGATGCATCAGCTTCACGCAGCTTTTCTGTCACGTAAGCAATAGCAGTGCGGGAATTATAATTGGAATCCATATCGGTTACAATAGTGCGATATACCTGAATGCCGATACCTACTACCGAGATAGAAGAGAGGGCAAATACCAGAAATAAAGTCAAAATAAAGAGCACATCAATCATATGGGGAGATTCGTTTTTTGTATTCATAATTTCAATCCTCTACTGCAGACGAATGACGGTGATGTCGGGAAATAGATTGGAACCGACAATGGTGTAATCCACAAAGAAAGTATCTTCATCATAGGTCAGCCCATAATGGGTCTTGATATAGTCCAGGCTGGGAGGGTAGGTACCCTCAACGGCATAGCACTGAACAATGCTCCGGTGCAGGGCAGTCTCCAGACTGTGCTGCTGCTCCGTGACAGCAGCTTCGCTGATATAGGATACGCCATAGATCAGGATAATCAGGAGAATGGCAAAGACCGCGATGGAAAATCCGGGTATTTTGTGGATGATAGAAATTTTTTTAGGTGCAAAACGATTCATTTTCAATCACCTCTTAACCAATGCTTGACATAATACCGATTAGAGGCAGAATGACAGAAAGCAGAATGAATCCTACAATCAGTGAAAGGATAATGACCAGAGTGGGTTCCAGCGTAGAAATAATGGAACGCAGCTTTTGATCGGTCTCACGTTCGTAATCTTCAGCGATTTTTTTCATGGCAACATCAATAGATCCGCTCTTATAGGAGACAGATACCATACGGGAATAAAGATTGGAAAAGATTCCAGCTTTCACAAGAGCCTCAGAAAAGTTATCACCGGACTCGATAAAACGTTTACAGTCTTTGATTTTTGCGGACATTTTTGCATTTCCCACCATCTGATCCACCAGATCAAGACTGGCATAGGTATCCAGCCCACTGCTGAGGGATAAAGCCATACCGTTTGCAAAGCGGCCGGCTGCCACTTTATCATAAAAGCCTGCAGTCAGCGGAAAACGTAACAGAAAGCCGGTAAGCAAAACATGTCCCCTTCTGGTATGAGCCAATAGGAAATAGAAAGCGGACAGGATAATCAATATCATAAGAAAGAGAACCGAATAGCGGTTTAAAGTAGTTCCTAACTGTAACAGACCTGCGGAAAAACTATTGATTTCGCCTCCTAACTGATGAAAGACCTGTTGAAAAATAGGAAGCACTTTCGTGATCATTACCAGAATAACCACCACCATCATTGCAATCATCATCAAAGGGTAACGTATTGCTGTTTTGATGCTGGAGGAGACGGTTTCTTCTTTTTCGTAATAGTCAGCCAGAGATTGCATGACTACATCCAGATTACCGGACTGTTCTCCCAGGGAAATGGTGTTGCGGACATAGTCAGGAAAAACGCCTGCTGCAGTGATTGCTTTGGAAAAAGATTCTCCCTGCATGCAAACATCCAGAATACTTTGAAAAATTGCCTTTCCGTCAGAATCCGATGTGTCGGAAAGCAGGATACGGACGCCTTCTGCCGGCGCGATTCCGGCACGCAGAAGCATCGTCATCTGGCTGCAGAAGGAAGAAATCTCAAGATTGGATAATTGTTTGCTGGAAGCCATGTGAAAATCCCTTTCTATATGGTTAAATCAATTTAATAGATATATTTGGTCTTATAATTGGAACCGTCACCGATGAAATTTTTCAGGTCTTTCTCACTGGAAGTAGCAGCAAATGTGGGATCCATCAGAGTCCAGTCGCTGCCGTCAAATTCCAGAATACCGTTAACCCATCCCGCCTTATCAATATAGGCGGAAAGCCATGCGTGATAGGCCTGCCCGGCATAGCCTACTTCCATACGGGTAGGGATATTCTGGCTGCGCAGCATGGAAACCATGAGAGAGGCAAAATCCAGACAGATGCCCTTTCCGGAGGCAAGCGTCCCGTCAATATCAGGCAGATAGCCGCTTTGCACAGTTTGGGCTTTCTCATAATCATAAGTGATGTGTGTGGTCACATAGGTATAGACCGCCGAAATCACATCCAGATCGTCATCGGCAGATTCGGCAAGAGAAGCAGCAAGCTTTACCGCTTCGGAATCCTTGGTAAATTTTACATACTGGTTGGGATAGAGATAGGGACCGAAGGTGTTGGTGATGTCAGGCTCCAGATCCAGAGAAAACACAGTGGCATATTGTTTGCCGGTGATGTTTTCATAGACGGCGAGATGATAGGTACCACTGCCTGAGGACAAGGGAAAAGTCTCGAAGTCCTCGGAATTCAGGTCATAAGTGTATGTAATCTGATCCGGCCCCGTAAGCTGAAATTTTACCTTTGTGTTGGTGCCCCTGTAACAGAGCATAAGGTAGCCCTCAGAAAGATGAGAGGCATCCACCTGTGTGACACTGTTGCCGAAGGTTTTTACTCCGGAGGCCTCCGGGACAAGGCAATGAGGAGTATGATCCCGCTTACCGGTTTTATCCTCTGATGCTTCCGCGGAGGAAAGGGGACTTTCTGCTGCAGGAACATTCTCCGGGGAACCACAGCTGCACAAAGTAAGTATCAGGCACAGAAGCGCGGCCGTAAAAAAGACAATAGAGGCGCGTTTCATAAGAAGAAACTCCTTTAAAAGCATAAATTTGGTATAAAAAATGCATTTGTACCTATTATAATGGAAACACTGAAAAAAGGAAAGGCGTTTCAGTCAGGTGTTTGTAAAAAATACATTGACAACCGCGAAAACTGCAAGTATACTTAATAAGCGTGCGCAGATAGTGCGCCCAGATAACATTAAATTTTTCACACAGGAGGTGAAACAGAATGCCAACATTTAACCAGTTAGTAAGAAAGGGTCGTCAGACATCTGTAAAGAAATCTACCGCTCCTGCACTGCAGAAGAGCTATAACTCCTTACAGAAGAAAGCTGTTGATGCTCCCTCCCCGCAGAAGCGTGGAGTCTGCACCGCTGTAAAGACTGCTACCCCTAAGAAACCTAACTCCGCTCTTAGAAAGATCGCCAGAGTTCGTCTTTCCAACGGAATCGAAGTTACATCTTATATTCCCGGTGAAGGTCACAACTTACAGGAGCACAGCGTTGTTCTGATCCGTGGTGGTCGTGTTAAGGACTTACCTGGTACCCGTTACCACATCATCAGAGGTACACTTGATACCGCTGGTGTTGCTAACCGTAAACAGGCTCGTTCCAAATACGGCGCTAAGAGACCCAAACAGGCTAAATAAGACTGCCTGATTGGATTGTACCACATACAATGAAAGTTTTAGTGTTGGAATTCTGATTTTTCACGGAATGTGAACAGATAGACCGCACGAACACGTTTAATTTGGTAATGTGAGTACCGATGATTTAATTTCAATTATTAAGGAGGGAAGAACCGTGCCACGTAAAGGACATATCCAGAAAAGAGATGTATTAGCAGATCCTTTATACAACAATAAAGTGGTTACCAAGCTTATCAATAACATTATGTTAGATGGCAAGAAGGGTGTAGCGCAGAAGGTTGTATATGGTGCATTTGCAAAAGTAGAAGAGAAGGCTGGAAAGCCTGCTCTGGAAGTATTCGAGGAGGCTATGAACAACATCATGCCCGTTCTCGAAGTTAAAGCAAGACGTATCGGTGGTGCTACCTACCAGGTACCTATCGAGGTTCGCGCTGACCGTCGTCAGGCATTAGGACTTCGCTGGCTGACCACCTACTCCCGCAAGAGAGGCGAGAAGACCATGGAAGAACGTCTGGCTAATGAAATTCTTGACGCTGCCAACAATACCGGCGCTACCGTTAAGAAGAAAGAAGAAGTTCACAAGATGGCAGAGGCAAACAAAGCGTTTGCTCACTATCGTTTCTAATTTTAGGGAGGAAATACCTTGGCTGGAAGAGAATATCCGTTAGAGAGAACCAGAAACATTGGTATTATGGCGCATATCGATGCAGGTAAAACTACAACGACTGAGCGTATTCTTTACTATACCGGTGTTAACTACAAAATTGGTGATACTCATGAGGGTACTGCTACCATGGACTGGATGGAGCAGGAGCAGGAAAGAGGTATCACAATCACATCAGCCGCTACTACCTGTCATTGGACACTGGAGGAGTTTACCAAACCTAAGCCGGGTGCTTTAGAGCATCGTATCAACATCATTGATACCCCTGGCCACGTAGACTTTACCGTAGAGGTAGAACGTTCCCTTCGTGTACTGGATGGCGCTGTCGGCGTTTTCTGTGCAAAGGGCGGCGTTGAGCCTCAGTCTGAGAATGTATGGCGTCAGGCTGATACCTACAATGTACCCAGAATGGCATTTGTAAATAAGATGGATATCTTAGGTGCGAACTTCTACGCATGTGTAGACCAGATTCGTAACCGTCTGGGCAAAAATGCCATTGTTATCCAGTTACCTATCGGTAAAGAGGATGAATTCAAAGGCATCATCGACTTGTTCGAGATGAAAGCATATATCTATAACGACGAGAAGGGTGATGACATTACCGTTACCGACGATTTAGGTGATTTGAAGGAAGATGCAGAGCTTTACCGCAGCGAGCTGGTAGAGAAAATCTGCGAGCTGGATGATGACCTGATGATGATGTATCTGGACGGCGAGGAGCCCACCGTTGACCAGATGAAGGCTGTTCTGAGAAAAGCTACCTGCACATGTGAGGCAGTTCCTGTCTGCTGTGGTACTGCTTACAGAAACAAAGGTGTCCAGAAACTTCTGGATGCTATTATTGAGTATATGCCTTCACCCCTGGATGTACCTGCTATTAAAGGTGTGGACTTAGAGGGTAACGAAGTCGAGAGACATTCCTCTGATGAAGAGCCTTTCGCAGCTCTGGCATTCAAGATTATGGCTGACCCCTTCGTAGGTAAGCTTGCATTCTTCCGTGTTTACTCCGGTACCATGAATTCCGGTTCTTATGTGTTGAATGCAACCAAAGATAAAAAAGAGCGTGTAGGACGTATCCTGCAGATGCATGCAAACAAGAGAGCTGAGCTGGAGAAGGTTTACTCCGGTGATATCGCAGCAGCAGTTGGTTTCAAATTCACCGCAACCGGTGATACCATCTGTGACGAGCAGCACCCTGTAATCCTTGAGTCCATGGAGTTCCCTGAGCCCGTTATCGAGCTGGCTATCGAGCCTAAGACCAAAGCTGGTCAGGGCAAGATGGGTGAAGCTTTAGCAAAACTTGCTGAGGAAGATCCTACTTTCCGTGCGCATACCGATCAGGAGACCGGTCAGACAATCATCGCCGGAATGGGTGAGTTACACCTGGAGATCATTGTTGATCGTCTGCTTCGTGAGTTTAAGGTAGAAGCTAACGTTGGTGCGCCTCAGGTTGCATACAAAGAGGCATTTACCAAACCTGTTGACCAGGAATACAAATATGCAAAACAGTCCGGTGGTCGTGGTCAGTATGGTCACTGTAAAGTTAAGTTCGAGCCCATGGAAGCCAACTGCGAGAAATTCGATGTTGATCCTAAGGCAAACGTTCTTATCAACGAGCCTCCCACACTGTTATTCGAGACTACCGTAGTCGGCGGTGCGATTCCGAAGGAATACATCCCTGCTATCGGTGCTGGTATTAAAGAGGCTGCTCAGGCTGGTATCCTTGGCGGATTCCCTGTTCTGGGTGTACACGCAAACGTATACGATGGTTCTTACCATGAGGTCGACTCTTCCGAGATGGCATTCCACATTGCCGGATCCATGGCATTCAAGGAAGCTATGAAGAAAGCCGCTCCTGTACTGTTAGAGCCTATCATGAAGGTTGAAGTAACCATGCCGGAGGAATACATGGGAGATGTTATCGGTGATTTGAACTCCCGTCGTGGCCGTGTAGAAGGTATGGAAGATATCGGCGGTGGTAAGATGGTGAAAGCTTTCGTTCCCCTTGCTGAGATGTTCGGTTACTCCACCGACCTGCGTTCCAAGACTCAGGGACGTGGTAACTACTCCATGTTCTTCGAGAAGTACGAGCCCGTACCGAAGAACGTTCAGGAGAAAGTGCTTTCCGAGAAAGCAAAATAAATTATGCTTGATATTCTCGGCTGTTTCTAATATAATTAGAAATAGCCGAGTAAATCGAAATGAAAACAAACCGTTATAATTTTAAGGAGGATATTTAGTAATGGCTAAAGCTAAATTTGACAGAACAAAGCCCCATTGTAACATTGGTACCATCGGTCACGTTGACCATGGTAAAACTACTCTGACTGCTGCAATTACCAGAGTACTTGCAGAGAGAGTTCCTGGTAACGAGAAGGTTGATTTCGAGAATATCGATAAAGCTCCCGAAGAGAGAGAGCGTGGTATTACCATTTCTACCGCACACGTTGAGTACCAGACTGCAAAGAGACACTATGCACACGTTGACTGCCCTGGACATGCTGACTACGTTAAGAACATGATCACTGGTGCAGCTCAGATGGATGGCGCAATCCTCGTTGTAGCAGCTACCGATGGTGTTATGGCTCAGACCAAAGAGCACATCCTGCTGTCCCGTCAGGTAGGTGTACCTTACATCGTTGTTTTCTTAAACAAATGTGATATGGTAGACGATCCTGAGTTGATCGAGTTAGTTGAGATGGAAGTTACTGAGCAGCTGGAAGAGTATGATTTCACAGACTGCCCTATCATTAAAGGTTCCGCTCTGAAAGCTCTGGAAGATCCCATGGGCGAGTGGGGCGACAAGATCATGGAGTTAATGGATACTGTTGATGAGTACATTCCTGATCCTCAGCGTGAGACCGACAAACCTTTCCTGATGCCTATCGAGGATATCTTCTCCATCACCGGTCGTGGTACCGTTGCTACCGGACGTGTAGAGCGTGGTGTTCTGCATATGTCTGATGAAGTTGAAATCGTTGGTATCAAAGAGGAGACTCAGAAATCCGTTGTTACCGGTATCGAGATGTTCCGTAAATTACTGGATGAGGCACAGGCTGGTGATAACATCGGTGTTCTGCTTCGTGGTATCCAGAGAACCGATATCGAGCGTGGACAGGTTCTGGCTAAACCCGGTACTGTTACCTGCCACAGAAAATTCACCGCTCAGGTTTACGTTCTGACCAAAGACGAGGGTGGTCGTCATACACCTTTCTTCAACAACTATCGTCCTCAGTTCTACTTCAGAACAACTGATGTTACCGGTGTCTGCGAACTGCCCGCTGGTATCGAGATGTGCATGCCTGGTGATAACGTAGAAATGACCATCGAACTGATTCATCCCATCGCTATGGAGCAGGGTCTTACCTTCGCTATCCGTGAGGGTGGACGTACTGTAGGATCAGGACGTGTTGCTACAATCATCGAGTAATTAATAGAATTACACTAAATTTAAGGCTTCCAAGGTTTTCCTTGGGAGCCTTTTTTACGTACGGAAATAATGAAAAGAGGTGTGAATGGTGCCAAAACGGTGCCGAAAATTTTTGAAATAAATAAATTGTGGTAAAGTAAAAAACACCCATACACATAAGTGCATGAGTGTTTTTCAGCCATAATCAATATGGCTCTCTCTGTGTTAGTATATTACCACATTTACAAATTTATGACAAGAGTTTATATGATTTTCTTGGAAAATAAGTTATAAAGTATCGAATTTGTGGTACTCAATTTTAGATTTTGGTAAGGCAATTAATGCATCAAGAACATTCAAATTTTTTATTCCCATCTGACCTCTGACATTGTCAAAAGCATTTGTCTGCAAAGTGTTTTGCAGTTCGATTAACATATTTTTTAATTCTATAATCATTGGTGTGAATTCTTCTGTGGGAAGAAAATATTTAAAGTATACAAGAATATCGAAAATATTTTTTTCGGTACATCTACTGTATGATGTGGGAAGCTGTGTATAATAAGGGTCTAATATACGACCACTTGCAGAATTGTTACGTGCTTGCGTTTGGTGAATGCAATAAACACGTTCATTATGTGCACAAGAATTCCGTACTCTTCGCAACCAATGCAAACTACCAATCAATAGTTTAACATTTGGTAAATTATTGTCATCATACATAGAATATAGTTTGCAAATAGCGTGGGTTACATTTGTCTTACTGTTATGAAGAACATCAATAAAAGTAGAGAAATTCACAACCTTTATCATAATCCATGTTGGAATCTGCTCATGATTTTTCATATAAAACTGTACATATTCTGATTTGCTTTTGCTTAATTCAGAATAGGCAGATGAAATAGTATTCATTTTTGATTGTAAAGTAACACTGGAAGAATAGGCATTTGTCTCGTACCATGGTATTTTTCCATTGTCATTACATTGGTCAAACTTGTAACCTGTTAATGTTCTGACTTCTTCCTCGACTTGAGTGATATATTTAAGCAAAAATATTCTTAGAGTTTCATCGAATTTTTTTAAACTATTGATTTGACTTAAGGTAGTATTGGGAAAATAAATATGATTTCCGTTAGCATCGGTACCACAAGTGAAGGGTGTTTTATAACCGTTAATCATATTAAAATACCCGGAGCGTACTAATGATATTTTGTGTGGAGTTCCATTACAATCAATATTTTTATCATTACGCAATTTTTTCATTTGTTGATTATAAGTTAGGAAAGATTTATCATTTGCCATATATATTTTATCTCCTTGTGGTGTATATCTTTAATAGCTTAATGATAGCATTTACGTTGCGGAATTACCATCCTTTAATCTGTTTTATCTGTTCTGCCCGTTCGGAATCTCTATGATACTGCAGCTTGAATTGTATCGTTTCCACAACTTCTTTTCTGGCTTCATCATCCAACTGATAAAAGGAAGTGAGCAAGTTATCTACATCCGGCATACTGTTTTTTCCGAAAAGATACATAAGCGGATACATGGAATTCTTTAAATACGTTTTTACCCGATTTCCGTCAAGAGCGCCATTCAATCCATTCGGTAATGTAGGATATATTTCATCTTCTGTGATTGCACCCGAAAAGGGACTGGCAGAGCATATCTCATTCACGTCAATTTCTAATTCATTTGCCAGTCTAAGTGCAAAGTCAAATCGGATATTAGAATCCTTTTGAATAATAGAATAAAGTGTTGTGGCACTGATACCAGTTGCTTTTGCAATCTGGCGGACATTCGTGCCTTTGCTGTCTAGTAGTTCTTTCAGTTTCTTACCGTCTCCCATTGAAACCTCCTGTTTTCATAAATTGAAAATTTACGAATTGCATAAATCTAATTATTATCATAGCACAAATACGAAAGACATAAAAGAGTAATTTTCAAAAATAGAATATACGAATATCGTAAAAATGTAATTACGAAGTTTTGACAAAGGAAATGTGTAGTGATAATATAAATGCACGAAAATCGTACACAAAATTAATACAAGAAATGTAACGAGATTCAAAGTATGGAAGGGAGGACGAATGTATGGCGAATTATCAATATATGATGAGTGCCGATGATGTAGCCCGAGAATTGAATTGTTCCAAATCTCATGCGTACAAGCTGGTAAAAAGCATGAATGAAGAGTTGGCTTCGCAAGGATATATCACAATGGCTGGAAGAATTCCAAGAGCGTATTGGGCGAAAAAAATGTATGGCTACGAATTATCAGTAGGATAGGAAAGGAGAGCAGTATGGCATACAAAGAAAAAGACACTAAGAAATGGACAGCCCAATGGTTTGAAACAAATGCCAGGGGTGAAAAGAAAAAGCGAAGAAAAAGAGGTTTTGAGATAAAGCGAGAGGCTCTTGAGTATGAGCGACAGAAGAAATTGAATAACAGCAGAAGTATGGATATGAAGCTAAGTGAATTTATGGAAGTTTATTTTGAAGATAAGCAGAATGAGCTGAAGGAACGCACCATGAAGAACAAGCGATATATGATGGAGCAACACATCATTCCATATTTCGGTAATCAGATGATGAGCGAGATAACCGCAGGGCAGATTATCCAATGGCAGAATGAAATGCAGACGAAAGGATTTTCGGAAGCCTACTTAAGAATGATACAAAATCAGCTAACCAGCTTATTCACTCACGCTTCAAGAATTTACGATTTACACACAAATCCTTGTAAAAAAGTAAAGCGTATGGGAAGTTCGGATAACAGAAGTTTGGACTTCTGGACAGTAGATGAGTACAAAAAGTTCATACAGACGATGGAGCCGGGAAGCAGATACTATCTTATCTTTGAAATCCTCTTTTGGACGGGATGTAGAATTGGAGAGTTACTGGCACTTACACCAAAGGACATTGATTTTGAGAGAAATCAAATCAGCATTACCAAGACTTATTACCGGACAGAAAGGCAGGATGTGATTACGGAGCCTAAGACGAAGCAATCTGTAAGACTGATAGAAATACCGGAGTTTCTTAAACAGGAGATTAAGGATTTTATAGATGGTCATTATGGGATGCCAGAGAATGAAAGACTCTTCCCCATTGTGCAGGAAGCGGTACAGCACAAGATGAAGCACCAAATGGAGAAAGCAGGAGTAAAGAAAATCCGGGTTCATGATTTGCGACATTCACATGTGGCGTACTTAATCAATAAAGGAATTGAGCCTATTCTGATAAAGGAGAGGGTTGGACACAAGGATATCCGTATCACATTAAATACTTACGGACACTTATATCCGAACCAACAAAGAAAAGTAGCGGATATGCTGGATTTTGAAAAAGAAAAAAGCCCTAACAGCGGCAACTGCTAGGACTTGTGATAACAGGAAAACCTCTGTCATCTATGTAATCACAGCATAAGTATAACAGAGGTTCTTCCGTGTGACAACGAGATTTTAGGAAACGGAGGACTTTATGGAAGAAAAGAAAACAGAACTTAAAATGATTAAGATGTCAGAAGTACAGTCGCAGGAGATAGAGTGGCTTTGGTATCCATTCATCCCTTATGGAAAGCTGACGATCGTACAAGGTGATCCGGGAGATGGGAAGACAACCTTGATATTAAATATTGCAGCCAAGTTATCCAAAGGAGAGGGATTAGATGATGCTATGAAGCTGACGGAACCAATGAACATTATTTATCAGACTGCTGAGGATGGTCTTGCAGATACTGTAAAGCCAAGGCTTGAAAAGGCAGGTGCAGATTGTGAGAGGATAGTGGTAATTGATGAAAGCGACAAGTCTCTTTCTATGGCAGATGAAAGGCTGGAAGAAGCCATTATACAGACCGGAGCGAGGATGTTGATTTTAGACCCGATACAAGCATATTTGGGCGGTGGCATGGATATGAACAGAGCAAATGAAGCAAGGGATATGACGAAGCGTTTAGGAGCTTTGGCAGAGAAATACAGATGTGCCGTTATCCTTATCGGTCATATGAATAAGGCATCCGGTAATAAGGCGGCTTATAGGGGCATGGGTTCCATTGATTTCTTTGCGGTAGCAAGGAGCGTGTTGCTAGTCGGCAGAGTGGAAGGAGAACCCAATATCAGAGCAGTTGTTCAGATAAAAAATAATCTGGCGCAGTTCGGACATCCCAAGGCATTTGAACTGATGGAAAGTGGTTTTAAGTGGCTGGGAGATTATGAGATTACAGCAGATGAAGTGCTTGGCGGTATTGCCCCAAAAGCAAATAAATTGGAGCAGGCAAAGCAGATGCTTCGGGAACTGGCAGAGACTGCTAATGCGGTACAGAGTAATGAGATTTTTGATATGGCTGAGGAACAGGGAATTTCTAAAAGAACATTGGAAAATGCCAAAAAGGAGCTGGGCATTAGGGCAAGAAAAATCAATAACTCATGGTATTGGGAACTGGATAAGATAAAGCAGATTTAAGGGAAGAACGCAACAATGCAGACTATATAAAATTTGCGGTGATGAACCTTGCAAGGTTGCAAAATTTATAGACATTGCGTTGTTGCGGTCTTGATGGAAAGGATGGATTGATAGGATTGAAAAATGTGCAGATTTCCGAGGAATTATTCTTTGCACTCCTTAAATATCACTTGGTGGAAATGGATGATGTTTTACCGGAGATAAAGAAAGATTTGGAAGAAAAATTGGAAGCTATGGTAAGGCGGGATTTATATACAAAATATAGGACTGCTCCAACTGAGGAAGAAAGAGAAAAGGCACGACAGGAGTATCTGGAAAAGGTGGGAATGCACCGGAGCTTCCGATGGTAAATTTTTTTCTTCAGTGTGTAGGACGGGAGCGTGCCACGATCCTGTATATGGTAGTTAAGGAGAAAGTCGGATTAGGGTGTAATGACAAAATCGGACTACACTCACAAGCCCTCGGCGTTTGAGAGCGAAATACACCCATCGCACAAAACTTCGTTTTATGCTCTGTGTATTTCGCGATTGCATCGAGCTAAACGCGGCTGCTTGCAGACGGACTTAGTGGGAGCCGCGTAATGAAGAAATTGCTCTGCAATTTCTGAATGCGCCCTTGCAGGGCTGTTATGCCGGATACGGCAACAGGTTCGTAAACTGACACCTAAGTGTCCACTCACGATAGCAAAAGTCGCTATCATTTTTTAAAGAAAGGGGGTAATGCCTATTGTAAGAAATTCATTTATACAAATGTCAAAGCTGCCAAATGTAAAGGGCAGAATTAGTTATATATCGAGTAAAGCAAGGCAGGAAAATTTGTATGCAGTTTATGAAACAACTGACCGCAAATTTTGGACAGAACTTGCTAGGTGCAATCAGGAGGAATTTAAGAAAAGTGGAACGGAAGGAACCTGCATTGAAGCCAGGGAGCTTATCATTGCTCTGCCGGAAAGTTTCGTGGATTATGAGCCGGACAAGTTGTTGAAGCTTTTCACAGAGCATTTCAAACAGAGTTACGGTGTGAAGTGTATTTCAGCGTTGCACCATAATAAACGCAAGACCAATTATCATATCCATCTTATCTTTTCAGAGCGAAAACTGCTTGATGAGCCTGTGGAGAAGACTGCGACAAGAAATATGTTTTATGATGAAAACGGAAAGCATGTACGTACTAAAAAAGAGATACTGGATGAGGCCGGACTGCTTCGGAAAGGCTGTAAAATTATTCCCAAGGGCGAGGTATATGAGCGTAATCTTTTTACCATAAAGGACAGTCGATTTAAGAGCGACAGCTTCCTTGATGAAGTGAAACGCTCCTATACTAACCTTATCAATATTTATGTAAAGGATGACAAGCAAAAGCTCAAGGTTTTTGACAGAAACGGTGTGTATCTGCCTACGAAAAAGATTGGAAAGAATAACCCCAAAGCGGAGCAGATACGCACAGATAATCAGTACCGTACCATGTGGAATCAGGCTGTGGACAGAGCGTTGATTAGCGGTGTGCCGGAGGGACAGATTTTGGAAGTGAAGCAGAGTGAAATCGGACAGAAAGTAAAGGCTTCTATTCAGAAGTCGGGAAGAAATCCGGCACTGCTAAAAAGCCTGATTATGACTGCTATTTATGCTTTGGAGCTTCTCATTGGCAAGGTGTTCAAGATGGCTTCACAAAAGGCAAATAAGGGCATAGAAACGGTTGCAAAGGCAGAGTCGAAGCAGACACCGGTTAAGAGGGTAAATTCGTTTGTAAAAGCTAAGAGTGAGCCTGTACCGGAAATGCCGAAGAAGTCAGAATTAGCTTCCAAGTATCCAAGACTTACGGACATTTACCACAGGCTGGAGAAACAGAATACAGCCATTTATGAGAGGGAACAGCAGCTTGCCAGCGTGGAAAAGGAGCTTGCCGGAGCGAAGGGCATCTTCAAGGCAAAACAGCGTAAGGAGTTGCAGGAGCAGGCAGAACAGCTAAAGACACAGATAGCCAATATGAAACAGTACCTATCAAGTATCGTGCAGGGGTATGGTTATAAGAATGTGAAGGAGTTCTTGGCTGAATTTAAGGCTTCTAAAGCGGAATATGCAGATTATCAGTCGACAGTTGCAAGGTGGGAACAGCAAACCGGAAATAAGGTGGACGATAGCTTTAGAACGAAACTACAACAAATGCAAAAACAAATAAAAAAAGAGGAACAAAACAAAAGCAATTCATATCAAAGAAAAAGTGATAAATGGGCAAGGTAGTCAAAAACTGACTACCTTGAAAAAATTTATATATTTTCAGGTAACCTTTCATAATTTATGATAGTCTAATCAATGTAAACAAACATGTTTGTAAATTACAAAAATGGAGGTGGGTAATGAATCCATTAGAGATTAAGCTTATAAAGCAGGCTCAAAAGGGAGATAAAGCAGCTTTTGAGGAACTCTTTCTTATGGAAAAGGAATATTTGTATAAGTGTGCTTTTTTGTATACGAAGAACAGAGAAGATGCTTTTGACTTGGTACAAAATTGTATAGTGAAGTGTATGGTATCCATCAAGGAATTAAGGGAGCCGAGATACTTTCGGACATGGATGACAAAGATTATGATAAATTCATTCAATACCGAAAGAACGAAGCAAAGAAGGTATGTGTTACAGGAGGAAGAGGTTTGGCATGAAGACAACAAAGAACTTTCTACAGAAGAAAAAATGGATTTATATCACGCAATTGATCATTTGAAATTTCCATATAAAGAGATTATTGTTCAACACTACTTTGCTTGCAATAAATTGAGTGAAATAGCAGAAATGTTGGATATGTCTATTGGTACGGTGAAGGCATATCATTCCAAGGCAAAAGCGAAGCTAAGAGAAATGATGGAGGTAGAAATATGAGACAGAATGAAATATGGGATAATATTGTAGTGCCTAAAGAAATGGAAAATGTAATTAAAAATGCTGTAACTATGGGATATCAAGAAGTAAAAACATACAAGGAGAAGAATTGGTTGAATATTGCAATTACAATCGGTGGAATGGCTGCCGCATTTACACTATTTGTAGGGGCAGGTTTTCTAAATCCTATGATTGCAAATGCATATTCGGAAATACCGGTAATTGGGAAAATCTTTTCGTATTTGTATGAGCTTGAAGAATATGATGTGAAGTATGAGCATATTGCAGAGTTGGCAGAACCGATTGTGAGTATACCGAAAGAAGAATATGTGGAGGAAGAATTACCTGCAGATGCTTCAACACAGGTACAGGAATCAGGAGTGGATATTGAACTGCAGGAGGCATATTGTGATGGATATAGTTTATATTTATCTGTGCAAGTTGTAAGTGCTACACCATTTCTCGATGAATTGGCAGAAAATAGGGAAGGAATGATTCAAATTTTTGCTTCTGAAAATATAACTACTTCTGGTGGGCAAAATGTAGAAATTGGAGATGGTTCATTGAATTTACAAGGAGTATTTACAGATACCAATACTTTTGTAGGTGTGGCAAGAAGCGGAGAAACATTGGAAGATTACAATTTGCAGGACGAGGTGGAGTATACTATCACGTCGAACCATATTAAGGTGTATGCAGGAGAAGAGGTTATTGATGTAAGAGGACAGTGGGAATATCGTGGAATGTTTAAATGTACTACAGAGGCTTTGGCTACCATAGATGTAGAAGAATCAATAGCAGATGGATTTATGTTGCAAGAAATACGATTACAGCCGTATGAAATCCAGGCGGTGATTTCGGAACCGTTGAATGGTTCCTTGGCAGAACAATGCTTATGTATTGAAGCTTTTGATGAAAATGGTAATCGTTTAAGTTTGGCATCAAATTCAGCTGCGAGATTTTCAGGAATGGAAGATTCTCAATTAGAGATTTGGATGTTTGAACGCTCTGAGAATGTACAACGCATTACGTTTTATGTTTTAGATGAAATTAAGTGGTTAGATGACTGGAAGGGATATCTGTATTCTGAGAATCCTTGGACTGGGGAACAAATGATGGAGTTTCTTGAAAGTAATTGTTTAGTTTCTGTAGAGGTAGATGTTAAATAGTAATACCTCTCAAGTATCGTGCAGGGGTATGGTTATAAGAATGTGAAGGAGTTCTTGGCTGAGTTTAAGGTTTCTAAAGCGGAATATGCAGATTATCAGTCAGCAGTTGCAAAGTGGGAACAGCAGACCGGAAATAAGGTAGAGCCAGACAGCTTAAAAGCAAAGCTACAAAGAAAGACGCAGGAAGTAAAGGAACGAGAAAATAATAGACAGAGCCAGCAGCATAAGATGGATAGAGGTGTAAGATAACGTTAAAAGTGGAGTGCGAAATCACTCCGCTTTTATATTGTATGAAATAATAGAATGAGGGGTAGTCGTGTTATGTTATAATGAAACAGGATGCGTTTGACGCGAGGTATTTTTTGAAAAAGAAGATAAATTATTTTTATGAAAAATGTAATATGTTTGTTTGAAACGGTAGAGTATAAATGAAAGGAGGTTTTGGAATGGAAGATCAATTGATCATAAAACTATTTTTTGAGCGCTCAGAAGATGCAATTCGTGAATTAAATTTGAAGTATGGGAAGATATGCAAACGGTTAGCAAATAAATTTTTACATAATGAGCAGGATGCTGAAGAATGCATTAATGATGCTTACTTGGCGGTATGGAATACAATCCCACCGCAGAATCCAAATCCTTTTTCTGCTTATGTTTTTCGTATTGTCAAAAATACTGCTTTAAAAAAATATCGTGCAAACACTGCGCAGAAACGAAACAATTACTATGATGTGATTTTAGAAGAAGTGGATGAGTTTCTTGCTGTAAATGAAATAGTAGAAAGTGAAATTCTTGCAAAGGAGATTGGCAATCGGATAAATGTCTTTTTAGGTAGGATAAAGGATAGGGACAGGATAATGTTCGTACAGCGATATTGGTTTTGCTATTCCGTTGAGGAGATAGCTAAGACGCTGGGAGTGAGTAAAAATTATGTGACAGTACATTTGCATAGAACAAGAGAAAAACTAAGAGATGATTTGAAATCGGAGGGATTCTATGAATGAATTGATAAAAGAGAAGATACTAGATGGAATAGAGGATAAATATTTGAGTGAGGCAATGGATTACGCAAAAATCCATAAAGTGAAGAAACAAAGATTGATTCATGTGTTAGGGAGCATGGCGGCATGTTTTGCAATTATCATAGGACTATCAGTTTCTTCGTTATCTATTGCGGTTGCTGCAGGAAATATGGCAGCATACGATGTTTTATATGCAATATATCCTGATATAGCCATAAAATTAATGCCTGTAAATGCCAGCTGTGAGGATGGTGGTATACGTATGGAGGTGGAAGGTGTGTCTATTCAAGATAGTTGTGCATACGTCTATATATCTATGCATGATTTAGAAGGAAAATATGTAGACGAAAGTATTGATTTGTTTGATAGTTACAGCATTCATACCAATGCCGACAAAATTGGCGGATGCACATTGGTTGATTTTGATTCGGGAACCCGAAAGGCAACATTTTTAATCACTATCCAAAATATGGATGGAACACCAATCGAAGGAAGTGCGATGACATTTAGCGTTTCACAGTTTTTAACCGGAAAAAGCGAAATACAAGAGGAATTAACACAAATTAGTTTGGATGCAATCTCTGAGGTCACAGAAACACAAAGGGAAGAAAGTTTAAATATCAGAGGTGGCTCTTATACAGATGGATATGCAGTAGAAGGAATGAAGCAGGAGTATCTTTGCGTGGATGAGAGTAAGTTGTTTGTTCCTACGCCGGGAGTGACGGTTACGAATTATGGCTTTATCAACAATAAGTTGCATGTGCAAGTATATTATGAAGATATTTTGCAATTTGACAATCATGGATATATATATTTAGTTGGTAGAGACGGAAAAGAGGTTCTGCCTCGAAGTAGTACTGCATTTTGGGATGAGGAAAGAAGGGGAAGCTATGAGGAGTATATATTTGATATCAGTGCTGATGAAATAAATAAATATGCGATTTATGGGCATTTCTTTACTTGTCAAAATCTTGTGAAGGGAGATTGGGAAGTTAGCTTTACTATAGAAAATCAGAACTAAAAAGAAGATGATTATTTGCAGGAGCAGAATTGAACTGGTGCCAAAACGGTGCCAAGAAATCATGCAAATAAAAATAAGACGGCTAAAAGTAAAGAAAATATGCAGATTTTAGCCATTAAAAGAATAGAAAATATATCGAAAAACGCTATTCATATAGCGTGAAGGTGGTAGAACAGTAGGATCAGGACGTGTTGCTACAATCATTGAGTAATTAATGGAATTACACTAAATTTAAGGCTTCCAAGGTTTTCCTTGGGAGCCTTTTTGCGGTGTGCCGAGCATGGCACTAATCTTACTGGTGCAAGTCCAGTGGTGGCAATAGAGGTGGTAGATAGGAAATTATATAATCATATTGACAAGTGAGACCACAGGCGATAGTCTGTATATAAGATTACTGCATGTGGTCTGTTGGATTTAGGAGGATACACATATGGAAATTCAATTAGGTGTGATCGAGGCAAGATATGCAGATATGATTTGGGAGCATGAACCGGTTACTTCATCGGAACTGGTAAAGATGACGGCAGTGGAATTTAACTGGAAGCGCACAACTGCACACAATGTTTTGAGAAGATTGATTGATAAGGGATTGTTTCGGAATGAAAATGGACTGGTAACAGCCGTAATATCCAGAGAGGAATTTTATGCCAGACAGAGCAGACAGTATGTAGAAGACACCTTTGCGGGTTCTCTTCCGGCATTTATTGCAGCATTTACGCAGGATGCAAAACTGACACCGGAAGAAGCGGAGGCAATTCGTAAGATGATTGATCAGGCGGAGGAAAAATGAATATGGGAGAAATTTTCTTAAAACTGCTGAATATGAGCATCACAGCCAGTTGGATAATTTTAGCAGTATTAGGTATTCGACTTCTATTTAGGAGGATACCAAAGTGGATTAGCTGTTTATTATGGGGGATAGTAGCAATCCGACTGATATTTCCGTTTTCCATAGAAAGTACATTTAGCCTGCAACCAAGTGCAGAGCCTATCAAGTCCAGCACTATGGTGGAGGGAGAACGGATACCTTATGTGCCGTTCATAGACAGTAACGTAGATGTTGTAGAAAATACGATAAATCCCGCACTAGCAGAAACCTTTGCATATCAGGAAACCCAAAGCGTGGCTCCGCTACAAATAGTGACAGAAATCGCAGGGGGGCTTTGGTTATGCGGAATGGTGGTGCTTCTTATTTTGGCATTGGTGAGTATGATAAAATTGCGCCTATGTGTAAGGGAAGCTGTGCTATATAGAGAAAACATCTATATTTGTGATGCAGTAAAATCCCCTTTTATTTTGGGAATTATCAGACCCAGAATATACCTTTCCTCTTCACTATCAGAGGAAGAGATGGCATATATTATAGCGCATGAGAGTGCACATCTTAAAAGAAAAGATCACTTGTGGAAACCTTTTGGGTATTTGCTTCTTTGTATCTATTGGTTCAATCCTCTTTGCTGGGTTGCATACATTATGCTATGCAAGGATATTGAGCTTGCCTGTGATGAAAAGGTGATTCGTGATATGAACTTTGAGGATAAGAAAAAATATTCCAGAGTGCTATTGTCTTGTGCAACGCAGAGGCGATTAGTAATGATGTGTCCGTTGGCATTTGGAGAAGTGGGAGTAAAGGATAGAGTGAAGTTGGTGCTGAATTACAAAAAGCCATCCTTTTGGATTGTTTTGATATCCATGGCCGCCTGTGTAGTAGTGGCTGTATGCTTTTTGACAGAACCGAAAAGTGATTTTTCGATAGCAGACTACAAGGCAATCAGTTATAGAGAATATCAAAAATTGACAGGATATGACGCGGAATTCTATCATGCCTTATATTATATCGGGGAATTGCCCAAAACGGAATTATCAATCGTTTTTGAAGGAGACTATGATGAAGATTTAGCAGGGGCTGTTCTGGCTGAGGATGCGAAAGCAATAAGGATACAGGGGAGATTATCAGAGTTGTTTGGCGATGATACTAAACAATTAAGTGAGTCTGAACTCCTAAAAAAAATAAGTGAAAATTACGGAAATGTTATTTCCATAGATTATAGGGAAGGGGCGGGAACCGCATATTATGTGGGGGATTATTATGCACATATAGCAGTTGCAGCTGATACGGATGATAATAGGAATACGGTGTTTGAGATTGCAGTGGAAAATCAGACGAAAAACGAAAAAATATTTTCAGGTAGCAGTTCTTTTTGGCTTATCTGGGAAGAGGAGGAGCCAGTCAAAGAAAACGAAAATGTGGAAAACGCAAAAGATGACAATGGATACATATGGCTATCCGATACAGTGTTTATAAGTGAACTTAAGGACTTGGATGGCAATGGTACGAAAGAATATGTGGAGGTCGATCTAGGAGATGAATCAAACAACTTCTATTCCCATTTCAAGTTTTATTGGAATGGTGAGATGATTTATGAGTATGAGGATCCTTGTAGAATTGACCCATGCGTAGCAGAATATGTAGACTTGGATCATGATGGGGAAAAAGAAATTTTCTTTTCATTTGCTCCAAGAGCAAATTCCATGCCACTTATGGAGTATATCGTATTAAAGCAGAACAATTCAAGTTGGAAACCGCTGGAGATGATTCATGGCGAAACGATGATGGATAATGCATTTCCATTGTCTGTTACAAAGGGAGACACCAAGTGGCAGGCTGTGATATCCTGTGAAAATTTGGATGAATCAGTTACTTTCGATGTAGAATCACATTATTTAGATTTGAAAAGAGAATTTTTTTCAGACAACGGGGAAGAAACGGAATTTACCAGTCAGTTGGTTGAGCGGTATGAAACAGAATTTGTAGATTACCCTTCGGGAGAAATCTGTGGGAATGTGTCAGCGTGGGGAATTTGGAATATAGAAGTAGGAGAATATGAAGGAAAAACCTGCCTGATTGCAACACATGGGATTCAGTGTTATGATAAGTTTGATTTTTGGGGAGAGGCAGATGTCTACTTTGATTATGATGAAAAAGGAAATACAAGATTTTTGAGCATCCAGTTTAGACCACAGTACCAGTATTTGGATCAAAATAAAGAAGCCGAAGAGAGAATTTATGAAGGTGAGACGCCCGGCGTATCTTATGGTGATATTGCGGAAAGATATTATACTGTAGGTCAATATATGAAAGAGGTAAAGGATGTATCAAAGGCTATGGCCGCAGCAGGGGATTCGTATATATGTGATGAGTACCTAAATGCGATGGGAAGCCCGGAGGCTGAATCTGTATATGTATTGCATGATTTAAATAATGACGGTATAGAGGAATTTTTTATAGGTCTTAAATTTAATTATGATATACCTTACTATGTAATTTATGATGTATATACGTGGAAAGACGGAAGAGCGTATCAGTTAATGAGAGGTATCGGATATCGCAATGGCTCTTGTAAGATATGTAAAAACGGAGTAATAGAGGACAATTATTCAGGGACGGCATGGGACGGGCAAACATTATATCATATTTTACCGGAGGGAGGAATTGAACTTGAGACAATAGACAGTGTTGCTTCAACGATGGACGGCACAGTTCAATCCTATTATCACAGGAATGACTTGATAGATGAAAATTCGCTACAAACGATATTGGAGCAATATCAACCGGAGTCTGTCACATATGTCGATTGTAATAGGGAGACAATTGAGCAACTACGCCTGAGTGGAATAAGAAAATAACTTACCGATTGACTTATAACTGATATTAAGGACAAGATGCATATTAGCTAATCAGGAGCAAGTATTCCGGTGCCAAAACGGTGCCACGAAACCATGCAAATAAAAGTAGACCATGTAAAATCAACGAAACTATGCAGATTTCAGCCATAAAAAGCATAGAAAATATGTTGAAAAACGCTATTCAGATAACGTGAGGGTGGTAGAACCGTTGGTTCTGGCCGTGTTGCTAGCATCATTGAGTAATCTGCGCGTAAGCAACGAGAAACTTAGATAAGTAAAAATATTACCCGGAAGAGTGTAAACACTCTCCGGGTATTTTATTGCCGTTTCAAATGGTTGTTTTTATGCACAAATCCTTTTATAATAATACAAAAGCAGAGAAAGTGAGGCGAGCATTTTGAAAAATACCTTTGACCTTTCACAATTTGATGAATACAGAGAAGATAACAGAAGAGAAGTGAAAAAAGCCTCTGGAGGATTGCCAATTTCTCTATGGGATACCTATTCTGCGTTTGCCAACTGTTATGGCGGTGTGATTATACTTGGTGTTAAAGAGGAAAAAGACGGTAGTTGGAAAACTACTGGTTTACAGAATGCTCCTAAACTTTGCAAGGAATTTTGGAATACGATCAATAATCCCAAGAAAGTAAATATAAACCTATTACAGGAAGATGATGTGCAGACCTATGAGATGGGAGAGAATAAGGATGTCATCATGGTTATTTATGTGCCGATGGCAAAGCGTGAGCAAAAGCCAGTGTACATCAATAATGATATTTTTAATGGTACTTTCCGCAGAAATTATGAGGGTGATTACCATTGTACCAGATTACAGGTAAAAACCATGCTGCGAGACCAGACTGAGCGTACCATGGATATGGAAGTGTTGGACAAGGTTCCTATGGAAGATTTGAATTATGATACCATTCATGGGTATCGTAACAGTCATCGTTCTTTAAAAGAGGGACATCCGTTTGAACGCCTGAGCGATCATGGATATTTACGAAGTATTGGTGCCGCTGCAATTTCTGAGGAAGATGGGCAGTTACATCCTACGGCAGCAGGCATGCTGATGTTTGGGGATGAGTATAACATTGTGCGTCATTTCCCTGAGTATTTCTTGGATTATAGAGAAGAGTTAGACCCTACCACGCGTTGGAGTGACAGATTACAGTCCAGTTCCGGTGAATGGTCTGGAAATGTATGTGACTTTTATTTCAGAGTATACAACAAAATTATTAAAGATATTAAAGTGCCATTCCGAATGTCTGGTGGGGAGCGTGTAGACGACACACCGGTGCACAAGGCACTTCGTGAGGCTTTGGCAAACTGCTTGATTAATGCAGATTATCATGGCTTGCGTGGTGTTGTTATCCGGAAGGAACCGGACAAGCTTGTTTTAGCAAATCCTGGTTATGTTAGAACGGGTAAAAAGCAGATGCGTCTTGGCGGCGAATCCGATCCTCGAAATAAGGCTCTTATGAAAATGTTTAATCTTATCAATATCGGTGAACGTGCCGGAAGTGGTGTACCGAATATTTTTAATGTTTGGGCAGATGAAGGCTGGGAAGAACCGGTGATTGAAGAGAGATTTGATCCGGATAGAACGATACTGTCACTTTCTTTCAAAAAAAGCGGCGATAGAAAACCGACGATAAAAAGCGACGATAAAAAACCGACGATAAAAAGCGACGATAAAAAAAGTATAAAAACAGGGAAACAGCAAGAAAAAATTTTAAATCATATGGAGGAGAATAAAGAGTATCGTTTGCAGGATTTTTGTGATTTGTTAGGTCTGAAAGAGACTCGAACAAAAGAGATTTTGAAACCACTTATATCTGACGGAAAAATTTCTGTTCTTGGTAAGAATAAAGACCGACGATATAAATTAGGATAGGAGGCATTATATGGTACACCCGGATAAAGTTGGAGTAGAAGCCAAGAAGAGAGAAGATGAAAATTTCAAATTTCGTAGTTTTTTGAAAGGACATGCAGATGAGGAAGAATTAGATGAGCAGTTTCTGCGACTGCATAAAGAACTGTTTACTGATTACGATTGTAGTAAGTGCAGAAATTGTTGCAAGATGTACAAGGGAAGTATACCTGAAGAAGATTTAGAAAAAGATGCGGAATATTTGGAAATTACGGTAGAACAGTTTATTGATTTCTTTTTGGAAAAAGAGGAATTAGGAATCGGATATCATACGAAACATAAGCCTTGTGATTTTTTGCAGGAAGATGGAAACTGTAAACTTGGGGATTGTAAACCGGATAGTTGTAAGAAATATCCTTATACTGACCAGCCGGAAAGGTTGTGTAGTTTACTGGGGATGTTAGATACTATTTCCATCTGCCCGGTTGCATTTGAAATATTTGAGCGTTTGAAGAAAGAATACGGATTTAGGAGAAGGTAGGTGAACATATGAGAAAAGAAGCATCTATAGAACAATGGAAAACATTATATGAGGCGGGAACACGCATTAAGGAACTGAAGCCATGGGAAAAGTTTTGGGATATGGATTTAATTGGTATCAGATATGGTGCTGAAGAGGAAACGATTTTCTTCAGTATACTGGGGCGAGGCGGTGATTGTTATGGAATAGCTGTCTATGAAGGATACGAGGGATTAAATAGTTTTCTCATGCTTACCATGCAGGAGCGTATGAATCTGGCTCCGGAATATGCGATGTTGAACCAAAGAAATCTCACCTGCTATTGGGGTAATCGTGACGAACTTTCTGATAGGCAAAGAAAGATTATTAAGGAATTAGGATATACATATCGTGGAAAAAATCAGTGGCTGTATTTTCTGTCTTTTGAGCCGGGATATTACCCATATAATATGGATGAGGAAGAAGTATTGCGTATGAGCGAGTATTTACAGGATTTGGAACTGGCTCTGCGTTACTATCATGAAACAGACATACAGGTTGATTTTCAATCGGGAAATATGTTTCTGTTTTCTTTTGGAAAAGATAAGAAAACATGGGAATTTGGTGAAGAGCCACTTCCTTTTACATCTTTTCAATTTGGGAATTTACTGGTTACAGATGAAGATTTGCTCTCAGACCTGGGAAAAGCCCCGAAATGCAAAGCTGTTTTAGAGGCAGATGTATCTGTGTTGGGAGTATCAGTTACGGATAAAAAGTATGATCGTCCTGCAAATCCGGCATTGCCGTTATTAGGAGATGCAAATACAGGAACCATCATTAAATTTGAAATGCTTGGACCGGAGGACGATGCGATTGTAATGCTGGCAGAAATTCTGATAGGTTTTATTTTTCAATTTGGTGCACCGAAGGAAATAAGGGTGTCAAACGTAATTGTGGAAGCCGGACTTGAGCAGATATGTAATGTATGTGGTATTAAACTTCGCAGAGTAAAAATATTAAAAGGATTGGAAGATTTCAAATATAGCATGCAAAGATTTAGATAGTAGCAGCTTGCCAGGTTGAAAGAAATACCGGATGGCTGTGCAGAATGTTTTCCGTTTGATACAATAGATGAGCTTGAACAGGAATATTTAGCAGATTAATATTCACCATCGGTATCAAATCAATATCACGACACACATAATTCGTATCACAAAACCAAAAATTATATAAATTTGCCGTTTACATCCTTTTTCGCCCATGCTATATTATTACTTAGGTGTACGGAAAATGGCAGAAATCCGTGATACGAATCTGCAACATTTTCCCCGGAAAAAGATAAAATAATAGGTAAAATACCCATAAAATGAGTCACAAAACGGCAAAAACCGTAACAAATAAGTTTCTGAATAAGGCCAAATCAGACCGTGAGGGTGGTAGAACCGTTGGTTCTGGCCGTGTAGCAACAATCATCGAGTAATCTTTGATAGTGAATAATAAAAGCTAGATTTTATGGGGCTTTCCGAGAAATCGGGAAGCCCTTTTTGCATCTCTTAATAGGTGGATAGAATATCGAAAAATAGAGCCAGTGGTGCCAAAACGGTGCCAAGAATATGTTATCTATTTATCCAAAAGTTAAGGTAAATCTATTTTAGGGCAATGGACTTGAAAATTATGTATAAACATGATATGATTTACATAGAATAAAACTGTAATGCGTTACAGTTTGGGCTGGTCGAAAGACCTGGGTCCATCAGCGGATGGGGAGGTTCCCCATTATTGGCGGGTGTATACCCGCCATTTTTTGTACAAAATTTAAGGTAAGAAGGCATTATATGAAAGAACTAAGTATTTTTATAGATGAATCCGGGGATTTTGGTGAATATGATTACCATTCTCCTTGGTATATAGTTACCATGGTATTTCATGAACAAGATGCGTCAATTCAAGAGCCAATGGAATATTTAAATAGAGAACTATCACTTCTAGGATTAGAGAATCATTGTATACATACGGGACCAATTATTCGAAAAGAGGAAGAATACTCTCAGATAGATTATTTAGAACGTAGAAAGATATTTAATAAAATGGTTACATTTATGAGACAGAGTGGTGTAAAATATAAATCTTTCTATATCGAGAAAAAGCATATCGAGGATATTGTTGAGGCAACGGGTAAACTTTCAAAGCAAATATCTATTTTTATCAGGGAACACTATGACTTCTTGCTTTCCTTCGATTTGGTTAAAATATACTATGATAATGGACAAGTAGAGTTAAACAAAATATTGTCGACCTTGTTTAATGCATTTCTGCCGAGAGTAGAGTTTCGAAAAGTAAAACCATCGGAATACAGATTGTTTCAGGTGGCTGATATGATATGCACTTTTGAACTGTTGAAACTAAAAATACAGAACCATTCATTTTCCAAATCTGAGCAGATATTCTTTGGCTCAGTTAACGATTTGAAGCGAAACTATTTGAAAATTGTCAATAGACAGGATATTGATCATTAGTTAATAACTCCAGTGAACACACATATTCACTGGAGCTATTTTTTACCATCCCTTAATCTGTTTTACCTGTTCTGCTCTTTCCGCATCTTTATGATACTGCAGCTTAGATGGTATATTGCGTTAAATGCCCCCGGCACTTCTGGTCACGGTGACCAGAGGTGCCGGGGGCATAATATCATAAGTTTTCCTTTATTTGATTGTTTGTTCATCCCTATTTCTGGGGGATTTTGAGCTGCCAGCCCACATGGATTCGATTTGGATTTTTGATTAAATCGCTGTTGGCAGCGATGATATCAGCCACGGTGCAGCCATGTTTTTTCGCAATCGCTGAAAGGGTGTTGCCCTTTTGTACGGTGTAGGTCACATATGCGTCCGTGTCGGGCTTCCGCTTTTATCCCGGTATGGCACCAAAACGGGTCCAAAACGGAGATCAAAACGGTGCCTTAGATAAAATGTAAAAAACCAATTCTATACGAATAAAATTGCGGAAAAAGCACAAAAATATTGACATAGAATTTCAAAAAAGATATATTGTATATTATCTAGGAGGCTAGGAGGTGCTGTGATATGTTAGTGCAATTTATGTTAAAAAATGTTTTGTCATTTAAGGAAGAGACAATTTTAGATTTGACAGCAATTAATGCGTATAAGGAGCATCAATGCAATTTAATAGATTATGGAACAAAAGAAAAGTATCTTAGGGTCGCAGCAATTTATGGAGCAAATGCAAGTGGAAAATCGAATATTTATATGGCGATGACTTATTTTCAAAGAATTATTGCGGAGTCATTAAATAATGTTGAAGATGGTGAAGCAACAGCTATTAAAACATATTATCAGCCATTTTCATTCGATAGTGAAGAGGAAAATTCAGAATTCCAGATTGTACAGATTTTAGGAGATTATGAATACAAATATGGATTTGAGTATAATTCAAATTGCATTGTTACGGAGTGGTTATATAGAAAAAATCTGCAGACCAAGAGAACTTCAACAATCTTTGAACGTACGACAGAAAAAGTTGAATTCGGTTCTAGTGTAAGAAAAGAATGTGATGTATATGAGGAGCAAATTCCTGTTGAGACTTTGGTTTTAACTTTTTTCAATAAGTTAAAAATGAAATCTAATATTTTTAAGGTTGTTTATGCTGGTGTGATGGATACATTAGTTGTTCCAACAAATTTTTGCGAGGATACAAGACTTTTAGAGGCACTCTTACCGCAATTAATTGATCAAGAAAAAAGTGTATTGGTAGATTTTTTGTCTGCTATTGATACAGGTATTAGAGATATTGAATATGACGATAGTGACAAAAAAATTAAATTTGTAACCTATCATATGGGAAAAGATGGAGAATTACATCCTTTGGACTTGTTCTTTGAATCAGAAGGAACCATTAAAAGTATTATGCTATTCATTTATGCGCGTACTGCTATTCTTTATGATAAATCAATTTTTGTGGACGAATTGAATATTAAATTGCATCCTCTTTTGTTGAAATTTATTATCGATTTATTTTATGAAAATGATTCGCAGGCGCAGTTAATTTACACAACACATGATACTACTCTTTTGGATAAAAAATTTTTTAGAAGAGATCAGATTTGGTTTGTACAAAAAGATGAATTTGGATACTCAGAATTGTCCGCTTTATCAGATTTTAAAGTGAGGTCAGATGCTTCATTTGAAAGAGATTATTTAGCTGGGGTATATGGCGGAATTCCGTGGTTAAAAGAATTCAGTATGAAAGAAGGTAAGTAAATGGGTTCGGATGATTTATTTAAAAAGAGACGAGAAGCTAGAACTCAAAGGAAGCATGAATACAAAACTACCAAAGCCAATTCTTATCTAATTGTTACAGAAGGTGAGCGCACCGAGCCATTATATTTTAAAGGTATGCAAAAACTTATACAAGAAAAGGTAGGTGGCGTAGTGGATGTTTTTGAGCAACCCCTTATTGATGTACATGGTGAGGGTTGTTCCACGACTAGACTGGTTGAGGTAGCAGATCAGATTATAAAGGATGCAAAAATTATCTATCAAAATGTATGGATTGTTTTTGATAAAGATGATTTTGATGACTTTGATCAAGCAATACAAGAAACTATAAATAAAGGATATAATGTGGCTTGGAGTAATCAATCTTTTGAATATTGGTTATATCTGCATTTTTATTACAGTGATTCTGCATTGCATAGACATCAATGGAATGAAAAACTAGATGAGATTTTCAAGAAAAATAATTTAGGTAATGGGACATACCAAAAGAATTATGAAGATATATATAACATGGTAAATATATATGATGGAGTAAATGTTGCCATAAAGCATGCAAAACGTAGAATGGCTGAATTTGAAAAAGGCAGATGCAGACCATCGCAATATGATCCAGGAACAATGGTGCATAAATTAGTTGAATCTTTGAAAGTATATTTAGAATAAGAGATTCACTTGCACTCTTTTTTACCATCCCTTAATCTGTTTTACCTGTTCTGCTCTTTCCGCATCTTTATGATACTGCAGCTTAGATGGTATATTGCGTTAAATGCCCCCGGCACTTCTGGTCACGGTGACCAGAGGTGCCGGGGGCATAATATCATGTTCATCCCTATTTCTGGGGGATTTTGAGCTGCCAGCCCACATGGATTCGATTTGGATTTTTGATTAAATCGCTGTTGGCAGCGATGATATCAGCCACGGTGCAGCCATGTTTTTTCGCAATCGCTGAAAGGGTGTTGCCCTTTTGTACGGTGTAGGTCACATATGTGTCCGTGTCGGGCTTAATCAGTTTCTTCTCGTCATATCCAATCATATAGACGGAAGACGGAGAGAGAGGATTAGTTTTCCAGCTTACCTGCTTTCTGATGGGGTCATAGCTGGTTTCGCAGAGCTGTTTGCTGCCGTTTTCATCCACATAGTAGACCACGATTCCGTCGGACTGTTCGCCGGGATTCAGCTCATAGGAGGCGGAAACGGTAACTTCGCCGCCGATGTCAGCGATGGGCTTGCCGCCAATCGTGATGTTAATATCAAATGCCGGACGATTGCCTACCGCCAGCATCTGCAAGCTGTTCAGGCTGCCGTTCAGGCTGTTGCCCAAGCTGCTGTTCAGGCTGCTGTCTGTGAGCGGTCTGCTGGAGATCGTAATGTCGGAAACCTTTGTCTGCAGAGCCTTTTCACCCAGCACACCAGCACCAAGCTCAACGGAGATACCATTGGTCAGGACGATTTCAAGGCCTTTGGCATGATTATTCGGGTCATTCACTGCCGCTGCGAACTGATTTACTACGTTGGAGGGGAGTTTTACGGTATCCACCTTTTTCAGTGCGGAGAAGTCGATGGTTACAACGCCGGTTTTTACAGTGTCTCCGATAACGGTATTCAGTTTGGAGAGGTCAACATTTTGGATGGTGGCTGTGGTATCCCTGACCGCTGCATTCACCTGAATGGTTTTTTCGTCACCGGATACCGGGACGGTTACAGGGGTGGAGGGGAGAGGAGTGCTGGAGCTGCTGGTATTGGAGCTGCTTCCACCGCCGGAGCTGCCGCCACCGGGATTGGAGCTGCTTCCGCCGCCGGAGCTGCCGCCACCGGGATTAGAGCCGCTGCCGCCGCTCGTGTCTTTCCACAGCACCAGGTCTCCGCCGATACTCTTATAGTTCTTGTCACCAGGAATAAAGACCCAGGGATAGGGAGTCCCCTGCGTGATTGGAGTGGTTTCGTCCAAGCCAATTTCACCCTTCATCCAAAGGAAGGTTCCCACAGGCCATCCGGTGGGAGCAGTCAGCGTAACATCGGCAATCGTCTTGCCCGCTTCGGTGACCGGGGTAAAGGTGGGTGTGCCGGTAAGGGGCGCTTTGCCGATCGTCACGGTGATGCTCTGCTCTGCCGTGTCATTGTGGGTAGTATCACCCACAACCTTGTAATAAACAATATAGTCCTTTGCGTTAGTCGCTGTAGGAAGCGTTGTGCTGTATGTGCCGTTGCCCAGCTTATACTGTATTGTGCCGCCAGTGGCGCTGCCCGGGGTGATGAGCTCCTGTTCCTGCCCGTTGTAGGTCAGACCGATTTTGGCTGTTGGCGCGGTATAAGTCGGGTCTTGTTTACGGTTATCTACCACAGAAAAATGCGTTTCAAGATATTTTCCAGGTAAATATTCAACCTGTGCCACATATTTACCTGGTTTCTTCAAATCCTTGTTATCGGTAACAGGATCGAAGCTGATGCCGTCCTCTTTAAACTTATAATACTCAATGGCAGACTCCTGGGGTTTTGCCAAGCCATCGGGCCAATTATTGGAATATGTCAGCACAGCCTTAGGAGCTTCCGTAATTGTTTCATAATCATATTCTTTCTGGGCAGTGCTGATCGTCACAGTTGCCGGAGTGGTTTGGTAAGCACAGGTGCCCGTGCCGTTGCAGGTAACAGAAATTGTGGATTTATCTGCTTTTGTATACTGCCAGTTGTGGGTATGAGGGCTGACAGTAAGATTAAGCGTATGTGTTGTATGTGAGCTGTCAGTGTCATCGCACTTGATGACATAGCCATCCTCGTCAGAGTGGAAATAATCGGCGACTTCAGACGGTGATGCTCCTGTTGCAATCAGAAGCGGCTTTCCTTCTGTCGGCAAAATACTATCTGACGCTGTTATCCCAATATAAGCTCCCTCTGTAAATGGTGTGGATGCCAGCTTAATTTCCCCATAATGGAAAAAAACATTGCCATAATTATTCTTACCATTATTCTGAATCTTTGCCGTTCCTCCAACGAACAGCCTGCCACCGGAAGAATAAGGAGAGTTTGTGCCGCTATCGGTGTAAGCCCCCATATCAACGCCAATCTCAGTATTATTTATAATCTCGCCACCGGTCATGGTGTATTTTGGACTTGTTAATATTTCATATTTTTTCTTATTAAAAATAGCGTAGAGAGACACTCCGATTTTATTTTCTTTAATTGTTCCACCGTCCATGGTAAATTCTCCGGGGACATAAGGTTTATTAGGATTGTCGGAATTGACAGTCACATGCACACCGTAATTGCAACCGCTGATCACGCCGCCGTGCATATTGAAATAACTGCCTTTACAATACACACCGCTGAAATTGATATTGCCATATTTCGTGATATCTTTGATCACACCACCGTACATATTGAAGGCCGCAGATTTCTCGACATCTACGCCATTTTCCTTATTGCGGCTGATTTCGCCGCCGTACATATTGAAGGTCGCACTGCTGTCAGTGACTACTACGCCACTAGCCGCAGTATCGCTAATCACGCCGCCATACATATTGAATATGCAGTTGCTACGGACATATACACCGCTCTTAGCACCTTTGATCGTACCACCGTACATATTGAATGTACAGTTGTTGTCGCTAATCATAGATACACCACCGTAAGCCAGATTGGCAGTATCATATGATTTGATCTCGCCACGGTTTTCCTTGCAATCCGTCAATTTCAGATTGCCACCCTTAGATCCCCTGTTCTCTCGATCAATTTCAAACGCATATATATCTTTGGCTACACTGATATCATGACCGTTCAGACAAATGGTAACATTTCCGTAAATCTTAATAGGTTTATCAATATGGATATCATCCTTCAGATAGTAATAACCTGCCGGCAGAACCCACGCATTTCCGCTTGTTTTCAGCGTTTCGCCGTCGACCGAATAACCGCTCCCACCAACAAGCAAAATTAACGATTTTGCATCGGTGCCAACGTCGCTGGCAAGCCAGTTGTTATAATAATCATTATAGTGTTTAGTGTCGTGTGTACAGCTCGCACCGCAGATGGGATGTTTTTCTGCATGTGTCGTTCCAGCAGCCATCAGCATCACTTCATCCTCCAGCTCCACCGTTACGGTGAGGGCAGGTGCATCTGCTGCCAGCCCATAGCCATCGGGCAGTACCGCATGAAAAGCATAGCTGCCGGTATAGGCTCCCTCAGCAGGATAATCGTCACAGCTCCAGCTATCCAGGGAAAGGGTTTCTGTGCCGTCCTCTGTAGTGGCTTCGATTTCTGTCGGGAGCAGAGCCACGATATCCTCATAGAGGGCAGGACTCTCCACACTGGCGGACAGGGCAAGTACACCGCTTTCCGGGTCAAGGACATCCTGTGTGTCCACCCAGCTCCATGCCGTGATCTCGGTCATGCCGCACAGGGTGCAGACATAGGTGCAGGGCTGTCCCTCCACAGCCGGTGCATACCCACACTCCTCGTTATGTTCATGCTGGCAGTCCAGCTCCTGCTTGATACAGCCGCTTTCCTCGCTGCATACATGGCTGCACGCGGTAGGCTCTGCAGGCTCGGAGGGTGTTGCCTCCGGAGTTTCCGTATCCTCAGAGGATGTCGTCCCGTCCTCCGGAATGCTGCTGTCCTCTGCCGGGTAGCAGTCCGGGGTATGTTCGTGAGTGCAGCTTGTGACCTCATGATAGCATTCCTCACTGTGCTGGTGGGTGCAGGGGCTTTCCTCGGTTCCCTCCACATACCCACAGGCTTCATCATGCTCCGTGTGGTGTACACACAGACCACCTGTGACGATGGCTGCACCGCTGTCCTCTGCTGCCAAAGCTGAGGTGGGAAACAGCGTCAGGCACAGTGCCAGCACCATCGTCAGGCTTATGATTCGTTTCTTCCTTCGTTTCTTCATAGGTATTCCTCCTTGCCATTTCATCATGGCTTTACTATAATGACATTATACATCGTACATTGATGTCCGATGCAATGTTTTTTGCTGCTGGAGGAGGTTGTTTATGAAGGAGAGACAGGAGCTGTTCACTATCGGGGAAATCGCCCGGGGAGTGGGCGTGACACGGCGTATGATTTTGAACTACGAGGAGCGTGGATTGATCTGTCCCGATGTCAAGAAGGGGGATGCCGGAAACCGCTATTACACCATCGACACCTTTACCAAAATCCGCAACATCCGCATTCTGCAGGATTTGGGACTGTCACTGGACGAGATACGAGGGTATTATGATGACTCCATTGATCTCCTACCGATGATCCGACGGCTGGAAAAGCTGCGCGACCAACTGAATCTGAATATTGAAAAGCTCTATGAACGCACCTCGGTCGTGCCCCCGCAGGTCAGGAAATTACGGCTGCAAAGCCAGCTGGTCTATCGCAGGAGTTATCTCAGCGATTCCATCGCGGAGAAGACGGTGCTGCTGCGGAACACGGCGCTGGAGGCCATGCGCACCTATGGGACGGACACCACGCGGCGGATGTATTTTATCGAGTATTCCATCAGTGCCCCGTTGGAGGCGTCCTTCTGCGTAGCTGTCCCCCCGGGAAGCGAGGGAGAGTTTGTGACGCTCCTGCCGCCAACGGATGCCCTGAGCATCTATCATCATGGCGCTTACGAGGATCTGCCCGCCGTGGGGCGGCGGCTGTTAGAATATGCTGCGGAGCATCAATTTTCTCCACGCGGTACTCTGCGTCACATTTATCTGGAGGGGCCGCCCCAGCATAAGGATCCCTCCAAATTCATTACGCAGGTTGCTCTGCCGATTGAAGATTACATGGATGCCTGAAACCGGAACTCTCCATTGCCGGCGGAGAAGCCATAGATGCCCTTGTATTTTTCCACCACGGAAATCATGCTCTGGGTGCCAATCCCATGATTTTGCGTATGGCTGACAGGAACCTTGTCTTCAAAGACCGGTTCCTTTACATAGGTATTGGTTATACTGATACAAAGATGACGGCTCTTTTCAAATACCTTTAAGGAAATATTCCGATTGGAATTTGGAGACATCAGGCTGCAGGCATTCAGTGCATTTTCCAGCGCATTGGAAAGCAGGCTGCACAGATCCACAATCTGGAAACGCAGAAAATCCGTGGCAGTTACCGATATGGACAGAGGGATTTTAGCAGCAGCAGCCTTGTCTGCATAGGAGGATAAAATCAGATTCAGTACTTCATTTTCACAGTAACGTGTGACCTTGCTGCTTTCAATGCCCTCGCAGATTTCATCAATATATGCCAGGGCTGCAGCTGTCTGGTTCCCGGCGATGCAGCTTCTGAGAAAATTCATGTGATGCCGCAGGTCATGCCGATAAATGGCAGCCTGCTTTTCGGAATGGGAAAGCTGGGCAATCTCCTTTTGTGCCTGGGTGGTGGCAGTGTGAAGCAGCATATTGATCTGTTCCACTTTATTTTTCTGCCGGGAAAACTCCAGGGAAATCATGGAAAAGATAAAAAGGATCAATACAGAAAAACTGTCAAACGCCTCCATCAAAGCCGGGGAAGCCGTATAGAGCAGGTTGGTGTAGACCGTGATCCCATATTCCAGTACATAATAAAGCGCCAGTAAAAGAAAGAATAGACGGAGGAGCACCTTGCTTTCGTATTTCAACCGGATGATGTAAGGAGAAATATAATGAATAACCCAAAATAGCAAGGGCAGGGTAATCAGGACTTCTGTTATGTTAGCCACCGTAGAATCATAGCCTGCAAAAGAGGAAACAAGAGTGCCAACCCACTTGCGCGGTGTACAGAGCAGATAGGCGGATAACACGGAAATCATGGAGATATAGAGGCTTCGATGGCAGACAAACCGAATCAATAAAATCAGTGGAATATGAATCAAAAAGGGATAGCATTTATAGAGGACATTCTCGCCGATAAAGAAATAAAAAGCCAGCTGGACTAGGCCGAAGCAGAATAAGGTCAGCAGGTAAAAACGCTTATATTTCCAGAAAGGAATGTCAGCAAGATAAAGGGATGACACAACTCCAAAGAAAAGAACAAATCCATAATTGATAAAATTCATAGCAATTGAAAAATTCATGACATGATTTCTCCCATCTGATAAGCCAGGTAATGTTCCTTGATTTCGGTTACTCTCCGCTGTGCGAGAGGAAGAACCGTATGATCCTGTAACTCCATATCCATCGTACCGATGATGTTGATGTAACTCATATTCACAAGATAGGAGCGATGGGGCTGGATAAATTCGATATTTTTTAGCAATTCTCCGGCAATTGCGGAAAAACGGGCAATGCAATCAACCTGCCCGCCATTTTGCAGATGATAAATAACGCGGCGATCCTGTGCCTCTACATAGACAAGCTGTGAGAGCAGGATTTTGCGTACACCAATATTGCTTTTTACAATGATATAGTTTTTACGATCTGCTTTTTGCTGGGCGGAGATATCGTTGAGGGCGGAAAACAGACTTTCCCTGGAAACCGGTTTCAGAAGATAGTTGGCAGCATGAACCGTGTAACTTTCCACAGCAAATTCCGGTGAAGAGGTCAGAAAGAGAATGGGGACAGCGGTATTAAAGGTCCGGATTTCTCTCGCCAGTTCCATACCGTTTAGTGCAGGCATAAGGACATCCAGCAGATAAAGGTCAAAGTTTTCCTGCTGTGCAATGGAAGCCAGTTCCACACTGCTCCCAAAAAGCCTGAGACTAATGGATACGGTTTTTTCCTCCTGGTAGTCCTCTAAAAGTGAGGCGACACGGTGCAGTTCTTCCTGATTATCGTCACAGACAGCAATTTTCAACAGTATCCTCTCCTTTCCGGCAGCTTCTGAAAACCAATCTTATTATAATGGAAAAGAAAGCACATCTCAACCTAAAGTACTATCATTCATGTCAAAAAAAGTGTTATTCGTGCAGAAGGTTCCCTGAGCTGGTTCATTCTTGTGGAGAATCTGAAAACACAGGTGGATCAATTTAAAGTTTAAAAGGCGGGTACAGGGAAAACGCTAATATTGCTTCACACACGGTGGCTCTTTTATGTTATAGTAGATAGTGGATGGAAGGCACATGAAACCGGGATGCCGGACATCTCCATATTATTAAGAGAAAGGTGGACGAAACAATGGGTTTTTTGGAGAGAAAGACAGCGATTATTACAGGCGGCGGCAGAGCCGTACTCAGTGACGGAAACTGCGGTTCTATCGGTTACGGTATTGCAACCGCTTATGCCAAGGAAGGGGCAAATCTGGTACTGACTGGGCGGAATGTGAAGAAGCTGACGGATGCAAAGGAAGAACTGGAAAGCAAATACGGAATCAAGGTGCTTCCCGTACAGGCAGATATCAGTGCCGGCGCAGACAACGAGGCGATTGTAGCAGAGGTGGTAAAGCAGACCATCGATGCCTTTGGCAGAATTGATGTACTGATTAACAATGCACAGGCATCCGCCTCCGGTGTGACCATTGCAGACCACACCACGGAGCAGTTTGACCTGGCAGTTTATTCCGGATTGTATGCAGCCTTTTATTATATGAAGGCATGCTATCCTTATTTAAAGGAGACCAAAGGCTCCGTTATCAATTTTGCCTCCGGCGCAGGACTGTTTGGTAACTTCGGACAGTGCTCTTACGCAGCGGCCAAAGAGGGAATCCGCGGCTTGTCCAGAGTGGCAGCAACGGAATGGGGTAAGGACGGCATCAATGTCAATGTGGTATGTCCGTTAGCATGGACCGCGCAGTTAGAACAGTTCGAGAAGGCTTATCCTGATGCCTTTAAGGCAAATGTCAAGATGCCTCCTATGGGGCATTTCGGTGATGTAGAGAAGGAAATCGGCCGCGCCTGTGTACAGCTTGCCTCTCCTGATTTCAAATACATGAGTGGCGAGACCATTACCTTAGAGGGAGCAATGGGACAGCGCCCGTAAGGATTACCAGAAAAACAGAAAAATGCAAAATCCCATGTAATCGTGCAGGGGGCAGAGAAATCCGGCAAGACGCTTTTTATCATCGGGCGTACCGCCGGGTTTTCTGTTCCGTTTGGACATGGTGGCTTAAACCATAGGCTGATTACTGGCTATTTGTCACAATCCAATCATTTGCAAATGAGATGGCTAATCACACTTGCCGCAATAGTGAATTTGAGACACTTCCTTTCCGTACCAGTCCAGGAGGCGTTAACCAACCAATTCTAGCATATTCTCAATTTCGTATTTACAAGAATTGAATCAGAGATTCCCCCTTGACAAAAACTAAAAAACAATATACGGTAAACATATTAGTTAAGTAGGAAATGGACGGACACAGAAAAGAGAAAGGAATCCATAACGATGAAGATTTCAACAAAAGGGCGCTATGCCCTGCGGATGATGTTAGATTTGGCAGAGCAGTACTCCAATGATTATATTGCATTAAAGGATATTGCAGAGAGACAGGATATCTCCAAGAAATATCTGGAGCAGATTATCCCCTATCTGAACCGGGGCAGGCTTCTACTCACCAATAGAGGACATCAGGGCGGCTATAAGCTGGTCAGACATCCCTCCGAAATTACGGTGTATGATGTGCTGGAATGTGCAGAGGGAGATCTGGCACCGGTGAGCTGTCTCCAAAATGAAAGTGAACCCTGTGAGCGCAGTGCAGAATGCTTGACGCTCCCAATCTGGCGGGGACTGGACGAGGTGGTGAAGAATTACTTAAAGGGCATCACCCTGCAGGATGTTCTAAATAACCGTCCCGATGCACCGGAATATTCCATCTAGCCTCAAGTCCTATAAAAGATTTTTCGATAACCAGCTATCAGGAAAACCAATTTGACCCACGACCTCCGTGTAGTTATAATTCTGTTTAGACAAAGCAAGGAAAACAGAGTGTACTTCCGGAGGTTTTGTTTATGCGGTGGAATGACTGCAAAACTTAGCAGAAAATTACCGCTGGAAAAAATTAAAAATCCTATTGACGTACGGAAAATATGGTGTATAATTCAAAAACATAGAACACCTACAGAAACAGTAGGAAATAAAACAAGGAGGGAAAGTCAAATGATGATGTGTTGTTGCAGCATGTGCATGCGTATGGACGAAGAAAATAGAGTAACAGAAACCGGAAAACAAGGAGGACTATTATGACAAAATTTAAAAAACTTGCAACCGCAGTATTAACCGCAGCATTGGGACTGACCGCTCTGGCAGGATGCGGCAGCACCGCAGCAACCCTGGATCCTGTTCACAGCGACAGCGCAGACCCGGACAGCCTAGTAGTAGAGGGAGGCGTAATTGATGATGCAGACACCACCGCAGATGCAGCAGTGGAGTTAAAGGGAACCATCAAAGTAGCAGCATCTCCTACACCTCATGCCGAGATTCTTGCAGAGGCGAAACCTCTTCTGGCAGCACAGGGATGGGATTTGGAGATTACCGAGTTTGAAGATTATGTACAGCCCAACTTAGTAGTAGACAGCGGCGATTTTGATGCCAACTATTTCCAGCACATTCCTTATCTTGACAACTTCAACGAGGAAAAAGGTACACACTTGGTAAATGCAGGCGGCATCCACTACGAGCCCTTCGGAATTTATCCCGGAACCAAAAACAGACTGGATGATTTAGCTGATGGCGATGTCATCGCCGTTCCCAACGATACCACCAATGAGGCTCGAGCACTTCTTCTCTTAGAGGCAAACGGCGTACTGACCTTGAAAGAAGGGGCTGGCCTTACTGCAACCGTAAAAGATATTGCAAGCTATGCAAAAGATATCAAAATCCAGGAGCTGGAGGCAGCACAGGTCTCCCGTGTAAAGGATGAGGTTGCTTTCGTAGTCTTAAATGGTAACTACGCTCTGGAGGCTGGTTTCTCTGTAGGAAAGGATGCGATTGCATATGAGACTTCTGACTCCGAGGCAGCCAAAACCTATGTGAATGTTATTGCAGTCAAAGAAGGAAATGAGAATTCCGAGGCAATCCAGGCACTCATCAGTGTACTGAAATCCGACGAAATCAAACAGTTCATCAATGAGAAATATGACGGAGCTGTCATTCCTTTCGAGGACTAATCTTAAATAGGCTTTAGAATCCGCAGGGGGGCATTGAAACCCCTCTACGGATTTTTGTGTTTGAATTCATAGAAAAAGGAGAACGCCATGGAACCCATTATTACACTGAATCATGTCTGCAAAACCTTCACAACGGCAGACGGAGAAGTGACCGCAGTCAATGACTTAAACCTCACCATTAACCGCGGCGATATTTTCGGCATTATCGGTTTATCCGGCGCAGGCAAAAGTACATTGGTGCGCTGCTTAAACTTACTGGAACGCCCCACCCAGGGACAGGTTCTGGTAGACGGAAAGGACCTGACCACCTTAAACGGGAGAGAACTTCGGGAGAGCCGGAGAAACATCGGCATGATTTTCCAGCATTTTAATCTGCTGATGCAGAGAACCGTGCTGGACAATGTATGTTTTCCCATGGAACTGGCAGGCGTTAAGAAAAAAGAGGCACGGAAGAAGGCGTTGGAGCTGTTGGATACCGTAGATCTTGCTGACAAGGCAAAAGCCTATCCCGCACAGCTTTCCGGCGGACAGAAACAGCGTGTCGCTATCGCCAGAGTGCTGGCAGCAGACCCGGAAATCCTGCTCTGCGATGAGGCAACCAGTGCCTTAGACCCTCAGACCACCAAGGCCATTCTTTCCTTATTAAAAGAAATCAACGAAAAGATGGGTATCACCATCGTGGTTATCACCCATGAGATGGCAGTGGTACAGGCAATCTGTAACCGGGTGGGCGTTCTGGAAAAGGGTGTGCTGGTGGAGCAGGGAGATGTGGAACAGCTGTTTCGGAATCCCCAGACCAGTGCCGCCAGGAATCTGATTTACAACGGAACCGCTTATAAAGAATCCATCACTGCCGGACGCAAGGTCCGCATCACCTTTGAGGGCAATTCCTCCTTTGAACCCATTCTGGGAAATATTATTCTGGAATGCAAAACTCCGGTGAACATCCTGTATGCCAACACCCAGAACGTTCACGGCAAGGCAGTGGGGCAGATGATTTTGCAGCTCCCGGAAGAAAAGGAGCTGGCAGACCGTTTCGTGGAATATTTCCACCAGAAAAATCTCGGCGTAGAGGAGGTAGAGGAAGATGCTTGATGCAGAATTTACAATCATGCTTTTAGAGGGTACCCGCGATACCCTGTATATGACCCTGGTTTCCACCCTGTTTGGCTATGTGCTGGGACTGCCCCTGGGAATCGTGCTGGCAGTCACTGACAAGGGAGGCATCCGTGAAAATAAAGTGGTATACAAAATCCTGGACTTAATCAGCAATATCCTGCGAAGTATTCCTTTCCTGATTCTGCTGATTCTGGTGATTCCCCTGACCAAGCTCATTGTGGGCAAAAGCTATGGTTCTTCCGCAACCATTGTTCCCCTGGTCATTGCCGCCGCTCCCTTTATCGGGCGTATGGTGGAATCCTCTATTAAAGAGGTAGATCGTGGCGTGATAGAGGCAGCCCAGAGTATGGGTGCCGGCACCTGGCAGATTATCCGCAAGGTACTGATTCCTGAGGCAAAGACCTCTCTTCTGGTGGGTGTGACCATCGCCATCGGAACCATTTTAGGCTACTCTGCAATGGCAGGCGTAGTCGGCGGCGGCGGACTGGGAGACATTGCAATCCGTTATGGGTATTATCGTTATGAAACCGGTGTCATGCTGGTTACTATCGTCATTCTGGTAGCACTGGTACAAATTTTACAGGGCATCGGCATGATGATTTCCCGCAAGCTCGACCATCGTCGGAACAGCTGACTGTATGTGGAGGCGGTGGACAAATCCCAGTGGGAATCCGCTCTGGCGTTAGGGTTAAACCATAGACAGGTCTTTGGGTATGTCATTCTGCCCCAGGCGATTTCCGTGTCCGTGCCGGCGTTCTGTGCCAATATCATCTTTCTCATCAAAGAGACCTCTGTGTTCAGTGTCCTGTCACTGCCGGATCTGATGTATGTGGCAAAGGATCTCATCGGACTGTACTACAAAACCAGTGAGGCGCTGTTGATGCTGGTGGTGGCGTACCTGGTGCTGTTACTGCCGATTTCCCTCATCGCGGCTTATGTGGAAAGGAGAGTGCGTTATGCAGGATTTGGGAATTAGAGTGCTCTTCATGGGAAACAACTTCGCAAGACTGCTCCAGGGACTGGCTGGTCAAAGCAATCACCAGAGTGTATCTGGAATTCGTGCGCATTATGCCCCAGCTGGTTCTGCTGTTTCTTGTGTACTTCGGACTGAGCAAAGCCTTCGGCATCAACCTGTCCGGGGAAGTCTCCTCTGTCATCGTGTTTACAGTATGGGGAACGGCGGAGATGGGAGATTTGGTGCGGGGCGCCCTGCAGTCCATTCCGAAACATCAATATGAAAGTGGCGAGGCGCTGGGACTTGGCAAACTTCAGGTGTACTGGTACATTATCCTGCCCCAGACCCTGCGGCGGCTGATTCCACTGGCAATCAACCTCACCACCCGCATGATCAAAACCACCTCCCTCATTGTAATGATTGGTGTGGTAGAAGTGCTGAAGGTGGCACAGCAGCTTTTGGAGCGCGTGGGCTTACTGGAAAAGAAAGACATGTATCCCCGTCAGCTTTCCGGTGGACAGAAACAGCGTGTGGCAATCGTCCGCTCCCTCATTATGAAACCGGAAATGATGCTTTTTGACGAGGTGACGGCAGCCCTTGACCCGGAGATGGTGCGGGAGGTACTGGATGTCATGCTGGAACTGGCGCACAGGGCTCCACCATGATGATTGTCACCCATGAGATGCAGTTTGCCAAAGCGGTGGCAGACCGCATTATCTTCCTGGACGGTCCCCGCACGGAACGCGCCCGGAAGTTCCTGAATACCTTTGTATTTGAATAAAAGTCAGAGTCTTACAGAAAAGCCTACATCCCGGAGCATTGTTTTGGGGTGTGGGCTTTTGGCTTGTCTTTGATTTACCTATAAGATGTGTTTTATAGTGCCGCTTATAGGTAGTGCTTATTGGGTCTAATGTCAGGGCAACCTATAAACCTGAATTTGTAGCCTGTTTTATAGGTCATTTTTGCAGATATTTAAGGGAAATTAACCTATAAGGCTGTGCTAGTGAAAACCTTATGGGTTGCATGTGCTGAGTTTTGCTCTCAATAAGTGAAAAATTGACCTATAAGGTAGCCTTTATTGCATTGTTATAGGTTGGATATGGCTTAGTGAAAGGACAGGCAACCTATAGGATAAGACTTGTATGTATCCTTATAGGTTAGTAGTCAGGAAAGGGGATTTAGGAAGTTAGAAATCCTGGAAAAATTGTGTTGACATCCCTGGAAAAGTGTGTATAATTTAAAACATAGAAAACCTACGAAAAAAGTAGGAAATGAAAAACGAGCGAAAACACATAAAACAAGGAGGAAAATCCGATGGCTCCGGAGGAGACATTTCCTCACCAAAGGCAAATTTCACTGCGTGAAATTCGGATTTTGCTCCGCAAAACAAGGAGGAAAATCCTCTCCTCACCAAAGGGTTCGGATTTTGCTCCGCAAAACAAGGAGGATTTATTATGGCAAATATTAAAAAGAGCGTATTAGAATTAGTTGGTTCCACTCCCCTGGTGGAGGCGAGCCGTTATGCACAGGCAGCCGGCGTGGAGGGTGCCCATATTATTGTAAAGCTGGAGGCATTTAACCCCGCAGGTTCCGTAAAGGACAGAGTGGCACTGGCAATGATTGAGGATGCAGAGGCATCCGGCAAACTGCAGCCCGGCGCCACCATCATTGAGCCTACTTCCGGTAATACCGGTATCGGTCTGGCATCCGTAGCAGCCGCAAAGGGCTATCATGTGATTCTCACACTGCCGGACACCATGAGCGTAGAGCGTCGTAACATGTTAAAGGCTTACGGTGCAGAACTGGTTCTCACCGAGGGCGCAAAGGGCATGAAGGGTGCCATTGCCAAAGCAGATGAGTTAAACAAGGAAATCCCCGGTTCCATCATACTGGGACAGTTTGTGAACCCTGCAAACCCGAAGATACATAAAGCCACCACCGGTCCCGAAATCTGGAACGACACCGATGGAAAGGTTGACATCTTCGTAGCAGGTGTAGGTACCGGCGGTACCGTTACCGGTGTGGGCGAGTATCTGAAATCCCAGAATCCCGATGTGCAGGTGGTAGCAGTAGAGCCTGCCTCCAGTGCAGTTCTCTCCACCGGCGTAGCCGGTCCCCACAAAATCCAGGGTATTGGTGCAGGTTTCGTGCCCGATGTATTAAACACCAAAGTTTACGATGAAGTCATCGCCATTGAAAACGAGGATGCCTTTGTAGAGGGCAAACGCTTCGCAGTGTCCGAGGGTACTCTGGTAGGTATTTCCTCCGGTGCCGCATTGAAGGCAGCTGCTATTCTGGCAGCCCGTCCTGAGAATAAAGACAAGAACATCGTGGTTCTTCTGCCCGATTCCGGAGACCGTTACCTCTCCACCCCGCTGTTTTCCTAAGAGAGAAATAGAATAAAGTGAAAATATAAAACCAGGGTTCCTGTGTAGAACGGATAGTCTCACAGGAACCCTGGTTTTTGTGTACAATTTTCTGCTATTTGTTTGCTACTTTGTAATTTAGCTAAAAGTGTGAGTTCATAAAGCTAGAATCTGAAAATTTAACATTCTGATAGTCTTACGCAAGTCTCTATGTTATGATAATGGAAGTAATAGAATACGGAACTTTAGACAGAATTGGTTCATAAAGAAAAGGATTGTGTATGATGACGGATGAAAAATCAAAAATCCGAATAGGACGGCAAACCCGGTTTTGCCTCAGAAAAAATATGCCTGTGTCATTGAGAGCGAGGTGTTACGATGATTATATCAAAGCCCTTGGCAGAGATGGCGGTGTGTATGTCCGTGTTGCCGGGACTACCCGCCTTGCCCATGCGTTTGCGTATATGAACCTGATTGAGCATTGGGAAAGCGGTATTCCGAGAATTATTGATAAAGTAAAAGCTGCCGAGCTGCGGGAGCCGGAGTTTATTGGCGGCGAAGTTGATTTGCGTATCAATATTTATCGAGGACAGGTTGACGGCACTGTTGATCTCAATGACCTCAATAACGCCATTAAAGTGCCGGATACTATTGATAAAATGCCGAATAGTGGCAATATACATTATACGAAATGAGAGAAATATCCAGATGAAAAATAAAATCTACTTTCAACAAAATAAGCACTTATGGTTTTGCACTTGCATATTGACAATCGCCCTGCTTTCCGGCTGTGGCAGTATGGAAAGTGCTAGGACAGACATCACACTGGAAAGCAGTACCCTGGTGGAAAGCGAAAACACCGTGTCTGTGGAAAGCCCGGTGTCGGAGGCACAGAACACCCTTCCGGTGGCGGTGGTATCTGCGGAAGAACCGGTGGAAGAAACACCGGAGGCACCAGCGGAATACAAGATTATCATGGTAGGAGATGTCCTGCTCCATACGCCGGTGGAGCGAAGCTGCCGACAGGCAGACGGAAGTTATGACTATGATTCGCTTTTTGGACATACGAAGGATGAAATTTCAGCGGCGGATCTGGCTCTGGTGAATCAGGAGGTCATCATAGGTGGAGCAGACCTAGGAATCTCCGGGTATCCCTGTTTCAATGCGGATTTCAGTCTCTGCGGTTCTCTGGTGGATGCAGGCTTTGATGTGATTTGCCATGCCACAAACCATGCCCTGGATAAAGGAAAGGCAGGGCTGGTAAACTGTGCCGCACATTGGAGAGAGCAGTATCCGGATATTACTGTTCTGGGGATTCACGATACTCCGGACACTTCCACATCCTGCGGTGCAGATCCGGTGGTGATCGAATTGCCCGAACTGCGGATTGCAGTTTTGAACTATACCTATGGAACAAACGGAATTGCCCTTCCCAAAGGCATGCCCTATGCCGTGGATATGCTGGATGAAAAGCAGGTGGCTGCGGATATCCGGCGAGCGGAGGAACTGGCGGATTTTACCATTGTCTGTCCCCACTGGGGCACGGAATACCGGTTGACGCCGGATTCCTCCCAGGAGAAATGGACGCAGATTTTTCTGGAAAACGGTGCCGATCTGGTGCTGGGCACTCATCCCCATGTGATTGAGCCAATCGAGTGGGTGGCGGATGAGGAGACTGGACATGAAATGCTGGTTTATTATTCGCTGGGCAATTTTGTGAATTGGACTTCCGGCACCGGAAAAGATGTGGCAAACCGCATGGTGGGCGGTATGGCAGAGGTGACCATCGCAAAAAATGAATCCGGGGAGGCAGAAATCAAAAAGTATGGTGTGCGCCCTCTGGTCAGCCATGTCACCTCCGGCACCGGCGGCGTGACCACCTATTTTCTGGAGGACTATTCAGAGGAACTGGGCACACAAAACGAAATCATCGCCCAGGACAAGAATTTTTCCTTTGACTACTGCATTGATTTATGTAATTCCGTGTGGGGCGATATTTGGAAAACAGAGTAGGGAGCAGATTTAAGGAATCTGAAAATAGGGGAAAGGGATTGGCTATGGATAAAGACCCATTCAGAGAATATATAAAGGAATCGGAACCGGAGAAAAGGGATAGAGGATATGTGTGGCATACTGCCATAGGACTCCAGGCAGTAGATGGATTGAAAACTTCAAAGTATCTGATTGATACAGCAATCAGAAACATTGAAGGAGATATCTCTATTCATGAGGCGGATGCGTTACTGAACAGTTATTATGAGGAAAATCCTCAAAAAGATGCAGGAGACAGAACGGAGGAGGCAGACAAGGTAGCACTTAGAGTTGCAAAAGTCTTGTCGGAAAAGGCGTTTAGCTTTACGCCTAATGAGTATCTTTCCATTCATAGAAAGCTGTTCACAGGAATCTATCACCATGCTGGAAAAATCCGGGACTACAATATTACCAAGAAAGAATGGGTATTAGACGGTGCAACGGTATTATATGGAAGTGCGTCAGAACTGCGGGCAACTCTGGAATATGATTTTTCAGAGGAAAAAAAGTTCAGTTACAAACACTTGACCATGGACGAAATCATACATCATTTGGCGGTATTTGTATCTAAACTGTGGCAGATTCATATCTTTGCGGAAGGAAATACAAGAACCACCGCCGTATTTTTTATTAAATATTTACGGACATTAGGGTTCGATGCAACCAATGATATTTTTGCAGAAAACGCATGGTATTTCCGCAACGCTCTTGTAAGAGCAAATTATAATGACTTGAAAAACGGAGTCCACGAAACAACAAAATATCTGGAAATGTTTCTACGCAATTTACTTTTAGATGAAAAGAATGAATTGCATAACAGGGCAATGCATATCAGTGGAACATTTCAAACAGCTCCTAAAGCGTACGTGGAAGAAGAAAAAGCGGACATTGGAACGAAAAAAGCGGACATTGAAACAATAAAAGCGGACATTCAGTCTAAACTATCAAGTTTAGAAACAACAGTGAGTGACAAAACAGTGTCGCACATCATCACATTATATGAGGTATGCGGCAATGAAAAAATCTTTGGTCGGGCAGTGGTTGAGACCGTAACAGGACTGAAATCTACCAGAGCATCCGAATTGATAAAGTTCCTCTTGAACCATGATATCATTGAGGCAGTACAGGGACATGGAAAGGGAAAATATCACTTCAAATAGCAACCCCCTCACACCTTCCCCCGCTTAGTAATCTGCTCCAGTTCCACCACCATGGCGAGTCCCAGGGCGATTCCCACGGCATAGAGAATCAGCAGCACGATGTTGCTGGTGAAATCCGCCCAGTTGGAGGAGATAATCGCCAGAACGGAATAGTACAGATTTTTGCCTGGAATCAGAGGAACACAGGCGAGAGTAAACAGGATGGTGGTGGGCACCTTTAGCAGATAGGCAAACAGTTCTCCGTACATGCCTACCAATACTGCGGTGATTAGGGTAGACACGAAAATGGACAGTCCATGACCCTGTAACAGCAAAAAAATTCCCCAACAGAGAAAACCTCCCACAGTGGACACCGCAATGTATTTTTTCCGCAGATTAAAAATAAGACAGAATCCCAGAGTTCCCAGTGCTGCTGCTACCAACTGTACCACCCGCTCCCAGGCATGGTAGGTCGCAGACGCATCCACAAGGTTTCCTTTGATGACAAGTAAAGAAAGCATGAAACCGGCGGCAATGCCAAAGGCCTGCATCAGGCTGTCCATCAGTTTTTCAAAGCTAGAAATTAAATCACCACTTAATATATAACGAATAGAATTGGTGATAGGGATTCCCGGAATCAGCACCATGATATCACCGATGAGAATCTGGTTCACATGCAGACCCGGTATCACCAGATTTATCAGGTTTACCACGATTCCTGTTATGAGGGAACAGGTCACGTTAAAAAATAACTCTGTGGAAAACACCGGCCGCACCCATTTTTGCAGCATGCAGATCACCAGCACCGCGATGCCGGCAACCAGGGCATCCAGACCGTTTCCGCCGAAAAACAAGGTAAAAGTGGTGGCGGCAATGAGCTGTCCCAGGTAAAATTTCCGGAGGCTGGGCTTTTCTGCCAGAATGGACAACACCCGCTCCCGCAATTCAGAAACTTCAATGGGACAAGCCGCACAATCCCGACATAACTGGTTCAGTTTTTCCATCTTAACACAATCGAAGGAACCCCGGCGGGTAATGCGCCGGTTCTGAGTGACGGACTCATTCTCGTCAAACTCCACCGTAATCAAAATGCTGGAGGTGATGGCGTACACGTTGACATGCAGGGCACCGTAGGCTTTTCCCAGACGGTGCAGACTGTTTTCTATCCGGGAAATCTCCCCGCCGGACTGGTACATCGCCTCTCCGATATTCAATAATTGTCTTACGAAAATATCCGCATCCTGCTGATTTGAGACATAGTTCTTTTGTGTGTCCATATTACGGTGTTCCTTCCCTTCTGTTCCTTCGTACCTCATCCCAGTCATAATACATTCAATATACCACATACAAATCCACTTGGCACCCCATATGTACGGCATATATTGACGAAAAACCGGGTATACGTTATAATTCCTATAAAAATCATAGGAATTTAAAAAGATGAAAACCATTACGATAGACGAATTGGAACGGCTGGAACCGGATAGATGCAGTATCGTGGATATCCGACCAGCCGCTGATTTTGCACGGGGATCTTTTCCCGGTGCTATCAACATTCCCATGGAGGAGCTGGAGCAGCGTATGGGAGAATTAGACAGGGATAAGCCCATCTATCTGCTCTGCCATACAGGAACCAAAAGCGTGGACTATGTGGAAATGCTGGAACTTGCCGGATACCAGACAGCCAATATTTTCGGCGGCTACCGCTCCCTTTTGCGGAAAACCCTGTCCCGGGAATACCAGGCGGAAGAAGAACGGAAACTTCGGACGAAAGAGATTGAGCGCAGCATCATCAAACGCTACCGCAAACAGCTTTGGAGTCCCTTCGTCAAAGCTTTGCAGACTTATGAACTGATTCAGCCGGGAGACAAAATCGCCGTGTGCATCTCCGGCGGTAAGGATTCCATGCTGCTTGCCAAGCTGATGCAGGAAGTACAGCGCCATGGCAACATCCCCTTTGAACTGGTCTTTCTGGTCATGAATCCCGGTTATAACGAGGATAACTGGGCGATTATCCAGAACAATGCCCGGATTCTGGGGATTCCCATTACCGTGTTTGAGAGCGATATTTTCAATGTGGTGGCAGAGGTGGACAAGAATCCCTGCTATCTCTGTGCGAGGATGCGCCGGGGGTATCTTTATTCCCATGCGAAGGAACTGGGCTGTAACAAAATCGCCCTGGGACACCATTTTGACGATGTGATTGAAACCATTCTTATGGGCATGCTCTACAGTGGCAAGGTGGAAACCATGATGCCCAAGCTCCATAGCACCAACTTTGAAGGAATGGAACTGATTCGCCCCCTTTATCTCATTAAGGAGGCGGACATCAAGGCATGGCGGGATGGCAATGGACTGCATTTTATCCAGTGTGCCTGCCGTTTCACGGAAAACTGTGCCACCTGTGGCGGTGGCAGAGGCTCCAAACGGGATGAGATGAAGGAGCTGATTGCACAGTTCCGCCAGACCAGCCCGGTGATAGAGACTAACATTTTCCGCAGTGTGGAAAATGTAAATCTGCGGACCATTGTGAGTTACACGAAGGATGGGGAGCAGCACAGCTTTCTGGATGATTACGATGACAGAAATAGAGGTAAGTGGTTATGTTAAATCAATTTTCCCGTACAGAACTTTTATTTGGCAAAGAGGCGATGGACAAACTTGCCAATAGCCGGGTGGCTGTGTTCGGCATCGGCGGCGTGGGCGGTTATGTCTGCGAGGCACTGGTGCGGAGCGGCGTAGGTGCCTTTGACCTCATCGATGATGACAAGGTATGCCTCACCAACTTAAACCGCCAGATTCTGGCAACCCGCAGGACTGTGGGCAAATACAAGGCGGATGTGATGAAAGAACGGATGCTGGACATCAATCCCAACGCGGATATCCGGGTGCGGAAATGCTTTTTCCTTCCGGAGAATGCGGAGGAATTTCCTTTTGAAGAATACGATTATGTGGTGGATGCCGTGGACACCGTCACCGCGAAAATCGAACTGGTGTTAAAGGCACAGGCAGCCGATGTTCCCATTATCAGCAGCATGGGGGCGGGCAATAAGCTGGACGCCAGCCAGTTCCGGGTGGCAGATATCTATAAAACCAAGGTCTGCCCTCTGGCAAAGGTCATGCGCCGGGAGTTAAAAAAGAGAGGCGTAAAGAAACTGAAAGTGGTATACTCAGAAGAGCAGCCCATTCGTCCGCTGGAGGACATGGCAATCAGCTGCCGTGCCCATTGCATCTGTCCCCCGGATGCGGAGCGGAAATGTACCGAACGCCGGGATATTCCCGGAAGTACCGCCTTTGTTCCGGCAACGGCAGGACTGATTATTGCCGGAGAGATGGTAAAGGATTTGACCTTACAGGAGCGGGAGAGAGCCTTTGCGGAGAGACAGACACCATAGGAAAGCGAGGAACTGGATGATCTGATTCAGCAGACGATTGACGCTTTAAAGACATTTCGTCCATAACAGAGAGGATAAGGTTTACGATGAAAAGAGCATTGGTAGCCATGAGCGGCGGAGTGGACAGCTCCGCCGCAGTCTGGTTAATGAAGGAGCAAGGATATGACTGCATGGGAGTCACCATGAAGCTTCATGAGGAAATGGGGGAGGAGGCATGCCGGATTGGAAAGACCTGCTGCTCCCTGGATGATGTGGAGGATGCCAGAAGTGTGGCATTCCGTCTGGGAATCCCGTACCATGTATTTAATTTTAAAGAAGATTTTGAACGGCAGGTCATCGGTAGATTTATTCATGCTTACGAGGTAGGAACAACCCCCAACCCCTGCATCGACTGCAACCGGTACTTAAAATTTGAACGGCTGTACCAGCGGGCAAGGGAATTAGGGTATGACACCATTGTCACCGGGCACTATGCCCGAATTGAACAGGATGCAGAGACAGGACGCTGGCTTTTGAAAAAGGGTGTGGATGCCCGGAAAGACCAGAGTTATGTGCTTTATCAGCTTACCCAGGAACAGCTTGCCCATACCTGCCTGCCCTTGGGAATCTATACCAAACCGGAAATCCGCCAGATTGCGGAAAAACTGGAACTGCGCAACGCCCATAAGGCGGAGAGCCAGGACATTTGTTTCGTACCCGACGGAGATTATGCCGCATTTATTCGCAGGCATACGGGGAAAGAGTATCCTCCGGGAAACTTTGTGAATGCGGACGGAAAGGTGCTGGGACAGCATAAGGGATTGATCCACTATACAGTTGGACAGAGAAGAGGACTGGGAATTGCAGCACCAGAACCCTATTATGTCTGCGAAAAACGATATGCCACCAATGAGATTGTTTTGGGAACGGCAGCAGAATTGTTGGTGAAAGAGTTCCGGGTGACGGATTTAAACTGGATAGCGGTTGAAAAACTGGCAGAACCCAGAAAGGTGATGATGCGTACCCGCTATCACCAGAAAGAGTTTGAGGCAACACTGTTTCCTATAGAAAACGGCCTTGTCAGGGTGGTGGCAACAAATCCGGTACAGCGCCCTGCCCCGGGACAGGCAGCAGTGTTCTATGAGGGAGATACTGTAGTCGGGGGAGGCGTTATTCAATAAATAACGAGTGAAACTGATGGATTACTTGCATAAATCTCTTCTTTCGACAATACATGACAGAAAACTTGCAAATACAGAAAAGCAAATGCAGTGCAGTCAATGAAAACATCCATCCACAACATATAGATGTACGCCACAGACAAACAACCAGAGCATGGCGAAAATGCACAATTTTGTATCGGGGATAGTGGGGCATAACGCTGAAAATGCCGTAAAATCCCACTTTCCCCTTACCAAACCGCCTCGAAAATGCTATGATAAAAGAGGAGGTGGAATAGTACATGTTTGCAGAAGGCGAATATATTTCTTATGGTTGTAATGGGGTATGTAAGGTAGATGGTATCGTGGAGCGTGAAGTTCCGGATACGAAGGAAAAGCGGGAATATTATGTGTTGAGACCGGTATACAACAAGGGCGGAATTATTTACAGCCCGGTGGATGGAACTAAAATATCAGCACGTCGCAGAATCATGACACGGGAAGAATCCTATGATCTTCTGGATCATGTCTCGCAGGTGGAACGAATCGAGGAGAGGGACAAAAAAGCAATGGAACTGCGTTGCAAGGAGGCGGTTCAATCCGGAGAATGCCGGGAATGGATGATCGTAATCAAAACCTTGCTTTATGAGCGGAAACAGCGTCTCGATCAGGGGAAAAAACTGACAAGCACCGGAGAACGATATTTAAAAGAAGCAAAGGATCGGCTTTGCGGGGAACTGGCGGTTGCACTGGAGCAGGAACGTAAGCAGGTGGAGACTTTGTTGAAGCAGAAGCTGGAAATGGAAGGATAAATTTCGCGATATATTATTATAGAAGAAACGAAAAAGTGGGAAGCCGGCAAATTCATTTGCGAGACTTCCCTTTTTATGTCTCTGTATGATAGAATTCTAATAGTTTTTCAATTTGTTTTAATGGGATTTTAATGTTGTGGGCATTTTTCTTTAATGTAGGTTGGGTATGATAGGAACATCCAATCAATCAAAACTAACAATACAGAAAAGAGGAAATTATGATGGATCAATTTGAAAAAGTGGAAAAATTAAGAGAGCATGCAGATGTCTCTTATGAAGAAGCAAAGGATGCATTGGAAAAAAGTAACTGGGACATTTTGGATGCCATGATTTATCTGGAACAGAATGGTAAGACCAAGGCGCCGGAGCGGGAAAGTTATACGACCAACGGAGAAAAGACCGGAGCAAAGGCAGCGCAGGAAACCGAGAGAGAAGACAAGGATGGTTTCTGGGATGCCATGCATCGATTTGGCAACTGGTGCATCAAATGGATCAACAAGGGAAACAGCAATCAGTTTGCCATCTATAAAGACGGAGAGGAAACGTTTTCCGTACCGATCACCTTACTGGTAGTGCTTTTACTGTTTGCCTTTTATGTTGTGGTGCCGCTCCTTGTAGTGGGCCTGTTTTTCAATTTCCGTTACCATTTTGAAGGACCGGACATGCAGGCGGTAGATCTCAACAAAGCGATGGATACTGCTGCGGATGCAGCAGAAAATCTGAAAAATGACATCAATCATGAGATAAACAAATAGAATAACAAGAGAGACGGATGGAGTAAAGGAACATGGCGGTTACCATTTTAGTTGTGGAAGATGAAGAAAAAATTGCCCGTTTTCTGGAACTGGAATTAAAGCATGAAGGCTATGGTGTGGAAAAGGCCTGCAATGGCAGAGAAGGGTTGGAAAAAGCGGAGAGCGGAGTGTATGACCTGATGATTCTGGATGTCATGCTTCCGGAACTGAACGGCTTTGAAGTACTTCGCCGTTTGCGGAAGAGTTCTCCAATGCCTGTGATTATGTTAACCGCTAGAGATGCTGTCATGGACAAGGTGGCAGGACTGGATGGTGGAGCAGATGATTATATGACGAAGCCCTTTGCCATTGAGGAACTCCTTGCGCGCATTCGTCTGGCACTTAAGAAAAAGGGCGAAAACCACAGCACACAGCCGGAAGGATTGTGCTGTGGCTGTTTAATGCTGGATCCCCAGCGATATGAGGTACACTATGGAGAAGAACCGGTGGAACTGACACACCGGGAGTTTGAATTGCTGCGGGTTTTACTGGAAAACAAAAATATCGTCATATCCAGGGAAACGCTTTTGGAAAAGGTATGCGGATACGATTACATGGGGGAAACCAATCTCATCGATGTCTATATCCGTTATCTGCGCAGTAAACTGGATGATCGGTTTGGGGTGAAACTGATCCAGACAGTCCGGGGTGTGGGCTATTGCATTAAGGACAACTGACGACGGTTTACAAAAGAGACAGTATCCGTGTGTCGGAGAAAATCTGTCCAAACGGAGAAAAGGTAAGATGGACAACGAGAACAGAAATGGTCAGGAAACCGGTCGTGTGACTTCTATTGCACGCAAAATCAATCTACAATATGTCTGGGAAAAGTTTTGCACTTTTTTCTGGTGGAATCTGATTCTGCTCCTGCTTCTTACAGCGGTTTTTATTTATCAGGAGGATCGCCAGAATCTGGGCAGATTCAGCTGGAGTTACCGGAGGGAAATAGGATGGGATGAAATCTGGTATACCCTTCCCAATGGAAATCAGGGAATGGTCAAAAACATGAATAGGGAAGAACCCTTGCTGAAGGAGGGGGACTTTCCCTTAGAAGACATGTGGTATCGGGTTACGGCGGGAGCCGGAACCACCGGGGAAAAGAGCTACAAAATTCCTATTGGCTTATGGCTGTCAGCATTTGGAAAGATAGCACTTGTCATTTTGATTTTAGAAATCATTGATTTGACAGAACTTTGGAGTAAGGGTGCCAGAAAGGTACGACGGAAACTGAAACCCCTGAATGAGATGGCGGCAAAGGCCCAGACGCTCAGTGAGCTGGCCTTTGATGAAACCAAGTATCATGATCTGGAAAATGCCATTTCCAGTTTGAAGGTGGAGACCCCGGATGCCCACATCCATATGTCGGACCGGGATCTGGAAGGAATCGAGACAGCGCTGAATGATCTCATTGACCGCATGCGGGAGTCTTACAAACAGCAGACCCGTTTTGTATCGGATGCCTCTCATGAACTGCGTACCCCTATTGCCGTGATCCAGGGCTATGTAAACATGTTGGATCGCTGGGGAAAAGAGGATGAAGCGATTCTGGAGGAAGCTATCGAGGCGATAAAAAATGAATCGGCTCACATGCAACGGCTGGTGGAGCAGCTCCTGTTTCTGGCAAGAGGCGATTCTGGGCGTCAAAATCTGGAAATGAAACCGGTAAACCTCAATGAAGTGATGCGGGAAGTCTATGAAGAATCCATGATGATTGATGAAAAGCATTCTTACATTTTTGAGGAGAACGGGCAGGCGCAGATGATTGGAGATAGTGCCATGCTGAAACAATCGGCAAGAATTCTTATTGATAATGCGGCAAAATACACACCGGAACAGGAGACAATCCAGATTCGCGTGGGGGTGCAGCAGGATGGTGCAGCCTACTACGGAATTCAGGATAATGGAATTGGAATGTCTGAAAACGATGTAAGTCATGTGTTTGACCGGTTCTATCGTGCGGATGCGGTGAGAAACAGTCAGACTGGGGGAACGGGACTTGGACTTTCTATTGCAAAATGGATTGTAGAAAGACATGTAGGGTATTATAATGTTATTAGCCGTGAAGGATTAGGAACTCGCTTTACGGTGATTTTTCCACAGAATAAGTAAAAGAAAGGGCATACCTATGGACTTTTGCAGTATGCTCTTCATAGTTTGTTTTTTACCTCTCTTTTTAATTGTGTATTACTTAGTTCCCTTTAAATGCAGGAATGCTGTTATTTTGCTGGGAAGTTTGATTGGATACGGCATCCAGTTCACAAAGTGGCTTCCGATGCTGATCATTGGGATGTTGGTAAACTTCATCTGCTATAGGGTTCTCTGTGGCATGAGCAGTGACGGGAAAGGTTATAAAGTTTTCTTGTGGGGAACAATTGCGGGAAATCTTGCAGTATTGGTTCTGGAGAAACGATCGGATGGACCCATGCCGGGCATCAGCTTTTTCGTGTTCTGCACCATTGCTTTTTTCGTGGATGTCTGTCTGCGGAAAAAAAAGAAGACGGAGGTGCTGGGATTCTGGGAGTTTGGTGCATATCTCACTTTTTTCCCCAAAATGATTTCCGGCCCCATCACCAGATGGGAAACCTATCGTAAAAATCTTCCTCTGACGGGAGAGTCAGAAAAACAACTATGGAGAAATCTGGAAAGAGGAATCACTCTTTTTATAATAGGATTAGGCTACAAGGTGCTGCTGGCAGACAGTCTGGCAGCCTTATGGAACGAAATACAGACGATTGGCTTTGAGAGTATCTCGACGCTGTTGGCATGGATGGGAATGTTTGCTTACAGCCTGGAGATTTATTTTGATTTCCAGGGATATTCCCTGATGGCAATTGGTGTGGCAGCTATGATGGGTATTGCATTGCCCGTAAACTTTCTGACACCTTATGCCTCGCTTTCTGTATCGGAATTTTATCGGAGATGGCATGTGACATTGGGTGCCTGGTTTCGGGATTATGTATACATCCCGCTGGGAGGAAACCGGAAGGGCATGTGGAAAACCATCCGGAATCTGGCAGTGGTATGGGCATTGACCGGACTCTGGCATGGTCTGCATTTGAATTTCCTGCTATGGGCCGGAATCCTGTTCCTGTTTATCTGCCTGGAACGCTTGGGGCTTCGCAAATGGTTGGAGAAATGGCCATGGCTGGGACATTTGTATGTCTGGCTGGTGATTCCGCTGTCCTGGATGCCTTTTGCCATCCACAATAAAGATGAAATTCTTGCCTATTTTGGCAGTCTGTTTGGTGTTGTCGGAGCTGCAATGCGTGTGGATGATATCTGGGTAGCAGGAGGCAAGTATCTGCCCTATTTTTTCCTTGCCTTTGTGCTGGCGGTAACTACAACGAGAAGAAGCTCCAAGGCGGTAACCTTGGAGGATAAGAAACCATGGATTGAAGAGACAACAGTGAACCATGCCGGAAGTCTGTGGCAGGTGCTGGCATTAGGATTAATTTTCTGGTGGGCGGTTTATAAACTTTCCATCGGATCGGTAAATCCCTTTATGTATTTCTCGTTTTAATGATATGGAGATTGATGAAATGAAGAAGAGAAAGAAAAGTGTGCTGCTTCTCCTGATTATATATAGCCTGGTATGTATGGAGATATTGGGAATCTGGGTGGAGTACACCGGACAGGTTTCACCTGCCGGCGATTATCAGCCCGGGGTTACCTATGCCTGTCTGTATCTGAGGGATTTGTCTGCAGGGGCGGTGGAACCGCCTTTTATTTTCAGACTGGGGAGCCAAGAACCGGCGGATGATACAGAACAGCTTTCCACCGGATGGGAGTCAGAAGAACAGGAAGAAACCGAAAAAGCAGAGATGGAAACGGAAGATCCTCCTTCAGATACGGAGAATGCAGAGGAGACAGCACCTCTTGATCCTCTGGAGCAGGTAAGTGTGTTCCAGCCGGTTTCTGAAGATTATTTTAATGATGCGCTGTTTATCGGAGACTCCAGAACGGCAGGCTTGTCCCAATATGGGAATCTGGATCAGGCTGACTTCGCGGCGGAGGTGGGACTTACCATTTTCCATCTGTTTGATAAAAAGTTTCTGGAGGTGGATAATAGCCGTAAAAAGGAAACCATTGAAGATCTGCTGGAACAGAAGCAATATAAAAAGATTTACCTGATGGTGGGAATCAATGAGCTGGGAACCGGGGATGAGGAACGTTTCCAAAAAGCCTATCGGGAAGCAATAGAAAAAATCGAGACCCTTCAGCCTAATGCCATTATTTTTGTTCAGGGGCTGATGCATGTCACAGACAAAAAATCCAAACAGGAAAAGTTTATTAATAATGAACATATCAACATTCGGAATATGGGGCTGGCGCAGCTGGCAGATGGAAAAAGAGTGTTTTATCTGGATATCAACCCCTTATATGATGATGAAAACGGATGTCTGAATCCTGCTTTCACCGGGGATGGCGTTCATCTCAAGGCCCAATATTACGGTGCCTGGAGAGAGTACCTGATGACTTATGGCATTATAAAAGAAGACAACACGAATGAAAAACCAGAGGAACCCTAGAGTCCTCTGGTTTTGTGCTGTAATATGTGTTTTCTATCGAAATGATTTTAGCGGCGAACCCAGCGGCCGGATGCACCACAGGGAAGCACCAGACCGGATTCGGTTACCGGAAGTCCGATTTCTTCTGCCTCGACCTGTCCGCCGAAGCGTTTGGTCAGTACGGTATTTAACATATAGGAGAGTACGGCGGGCTGCAATCCCGTGGTATAAGAATTAATCAATAAAAATAAAGCATCATCAGATAAGAGTTTGGAACATAACTCGATAAAGGGAAAGACGCTCTCCTCGATTTTCCAGATCTCCCCCTTCGGACCTCTTCCATAGGAAGGTGGATCCATGATGATCCCGTCATATTTGTTGCCGCGGCGGATCTCACGTTCTACGAATTTCACACAATCATCCACCAGCCAGCGGATAGGGGCATCTCCCAATCCGGAGGAAACGGCATTCTCTTTTGCCCAGGTTACCATACCCTTGGAGGCATCCACATGAGTGACACTGGCTCCTGCTGCGGCAGCGGAAACGGTAGCACCTCCGGTGTAGGCAAAAAGATTTAAGACCTTCACCGGGCGGTGAGCCTCACGGATCATCCGGGAAAACCAGTCCCAGTTTACCGCCTGCTCCGGGAAAAGACCGGTATGTTTGAAACTGAAAGGCTTCAGGTGAAAAGTGAGTTCCCGGTAGTGGATCGTCCACTCCTGGGGTAAATCAAAAAATTCCCACTCGCCGCCACCCTTGGCACTGCGATGGTAATGACCGTTTTTATGGGACCATCCGGCATGGTCATGAGGTGTGTTCCAAATGACCTGAGGGTCGGGACGCACCAGGATATAATCACCCCAGCGTTCCAGCTTTTCCCCGCTGGAGGTATCCAGCACTTCATAATCTTTCCAATTATCTGCAATCCACATGGTATTTTCCCTATCCATCCTTTATAATGTTCGATAACGAATCGTTAATTTTATTACTATTATATAGGTTACCCTACAAAAAGCAAAGAGAAAAGAGTGGGACATGAGTAAAAAACATCCAGAAAAACAAAAAGCAGGATTGTCAGTGCTGGAGAGAAACATCTGCTGAATAACAACCGCCTGTACTATAAGCGGTTACGCCGCTACATCCAGGAGGGACAGCACCGGGGAAATGTCACTGACAGAATATGCAGAAAAAATGTTCCCGCTGATGCTGCAAGGCATTCGTTCCGGAAAAAAGTACATACTTCAGTACAAAAATGTTTTACAAAAAAATAGAAAAAAACTCTTGCAATTTGCACAAAACCCATGTATACTACTACTTGCTGTGGCATGATAGCTATGAAGCGTGAGGTTGCTGCCTGGAAATGGCAGGTTTTCCGTGGAGCGAATGTCAAGTTAGGAAACTGACGACAAGTCACTGTACAGACCAATAGCCCTAAACGAATGTGTTTGATGATCCTGAACACAGGACACACACGGGAGAGTGTACAGTCACCGCTTGTCGTACTTAAGAACCAAAAGTGCGAAAAGGAGGCGACTTTTTTTATGGCAAATCAGCAGGTAATGAGAATTACACTTAAAGCTTATGATCATCAGTTGGTTGATGCATCTGCCAAAAAAATCATCGAAACAGTCAAGAAAAACGGATCTCAGGTAAGCGGACCGGTGCCCCTTCCTACCAAAAAGGAAGTTGTAACCATCCTGCGTGCTGTCCACAAGTACAAAGACAGCCGTGAGCAGTTCGAGCAGAGAACCCATAAGAGACTGATCGACATCATTGCACCTACACCGAAGACCGTTGATGCATTACAGAGGATCGAAATGCCGGCCGGTGTGTACATTGATATCAAAATGAAAAACAAATAAACCTTCTACTAGTATGGACGCGAGAGCGGCCCGCTGTAGAAAAACAAGGAGGTAAACATGAAGAAAGCTATTTTAGCAACCAAAGTCGGAATGACACAGATTTTCGACGAAAACGGCAACCTGATTCCGGTAACCGTTCTTCAGGCCGGCCCTTGTGCAGTAACCCAGGTGAAAACCGTTGAGAACGATGGTTACAGCGCAGTACAGGTTGGTTTCGTTGACAAGAAAGAAAAGATTGTCAACAAAGACAAGAGTGGAAGAAAAGAAGTAATCCACAGACATGGCGCAAACAAGGCTGAGAAAGGCCACTTTGACAAGGCAGGTGTATCCTGCAAGAGATATGTCAGAGAGTTCCGCTTTGAAAATGCACAGGATTATACATTGGGCAGCGAAATCAAAGCTGATATCTTTGAGAATGGCGACAGAGTAGATGCTACCGCAATTTCCAAAGGTAAAGGATTCCAGGGTGCAATCAAGAGACTTGGACAGTCCAGAGGACCTATGGCTCACGGTTCCAAGTTCCATCGTCATCAGGGTTCTAACGGCGCTTGTTCTTCTCCCAGCCGTGTATTCAAAGGCAAAGGAATGCCCGGACATATGGGTTGTGTAAAGGTAACTGTTCAGAATCTTACCGTAGTAAGAGTGGATGCAGAGAAGAATCTGCTTCTGGTAAAGGGTGCAGTACCTGGCCCGAAGAAAGCTTTAGTTACCATTAAAGAATCTACAAGAGCTGAAGCTTAAAATTGTGAAAGGAGGACCATTCAGATGGCAAACGTATCTGTTTATAATATGGAAGGCAAAGAAGTTGGCACAATCGAATTAAACGATGCGGTATTCGGTGTTGAAATTAACGAACATCTGGTACACATGGCAGTTGTGCAGCAGCTTGCAAACAAACGTCAGGGAACACAGAAAGCAAAAACTCGTTCTGAAGTTTCCGGCGGCGGCAGAAAACCTTGGAGACAGAAGGGAACCGGTCATGCAAGACAGGGTTCAACCAGAGCTCCGCAGTGGACAGGAGGCGGTGTTGTATTCGCTCCCGTACCCAGAGATTACTCTTTCAAATTAAACAAGAAAGAGAAGAGAGCAGCGCTGAAATCTGCTCTGACCAGCAAAGTACAGGATCAGAAACTGATCGTTGTAGATGAGCTGAAATTTGATGAAATCAAAACCAAGAACTTTGCAGCTGTTATGAATAATTTAAATGCAAAAAAAGCTTTGGTTGTTCTGGCAGATAATGATGAGAAGGTTATGGCTTCTGCAAGAAACATCGCGGATGTGCAGACTGCTCTGACCAATACGATCAACGTATACGACATCATGAAGGCAAACAACGTAGTCCTGACAAAGGACGCTGTTGCAAAAATTGAGGAGGTGTACGCATAATGGCTGATATCAAATATTATGATGTAATCCTCAAACCGGTTGTAAGCGAGAAGAGTATGGCCGGAATGGGCGAGAAGAAATACACATTCTTAGTTCATCCTGAAGCAACCAAGACCCAGGTTAAGGAAGCTGTGGAGAAAATGTTCGACGGAGCAAAAGTTGCAAAAGTCAACACTATGAACCAGGACGGAAAGAATAAGAGACGTGGTATGGTTTACGGCAAAACTGCCAAGACCAAAAAAGCAATCGTTACCCTGACTGCTGACAGCAAAGACATTGAGATCTTCGCTGGACTGTAAAACCACAAATTATACGCAGACAAGCGTGATATTAAATAAGAAAAGGAGAAATAAAAATGGGAATTAAGACATATAACCCATATACACCTTCCAGAAGAAACATGACTGGTTCTGATTTCTCTGAGATCACAAAGACAACCCCTGAGAAATCCCTGTGTTCTTCTGTTAAGAAGACCGCTGGACGCAACAACCAGGGTAAGATCACTGTGAGACATCACGGTGGCGGATCCAGAAGATTATACAGAACAATTGATTTTAAGAGATACAAAGATGGTATCCCTGCAACTGTTATCGGTATCGAGTACGATCCTAACAGAACAGCAAACATCGCACTGATCTGCTATGCAGATGGTGAGAAAGCATATATCCTTGCTCCTGACGGACTGACTGACGGAATGAAGATCATGAATGGACCTGAGGCTGAGGTTCGCGTAGGTAACTGCTTACCTTTGGCAAACATCCCCGTTGGTACCATGGTTCACAACGTTGAGTTATATCCCGGCAAAGGTGGTCAGCTGGTTCGTTCCGCTGGTAATGCGGCTCAGCTGATGGCTAAGGAAGGCAAATATGCTACCTTGAGACTTCCCTCCGGTGAGATGAGAATGGTTCCTATCATTTGCCGCGCAACTGTAGGTACGGTTGGAAACATTGATCACAGCCTTGTAAAGATCGGTAAAGCAGGACGCAAACGCAACATGGGTATCAGACCTACTGTCCGCGGTTCTGTTATGAACCCGAATGACCATCCTCATGGTGGTGGTGAGGGTCGCGCACCTATCGGTCGTCCCGGCCCGTGTACACCTTGGGGCAAACCTGCTCTTGGTCTTAAGACTCGTAAGAAGAAAAACAAGTCTAACAAGATGATCGTAAGAAGAAGAGACGGTAAGGCTATCAAATAATTAGGAGGAAGAACAATGGCTAGATCACTGAAAAAAGGACCTTTCGCAGACGCAAGCCTGTTAAAAAAGGTTGATGCTATGAATGCAGCAGGACAGAAACAGGTCATCAAGACCTGGTCCCGTCGTTCCACAATCTTCCCTTCATTCGTGGGTCATACGATTGCTGTTCACGACGGTAGAAAACATGTGCCTGTATATGTTACAGAAGACATGGTAGGACATAAACTCGGTGAGTTCGTTGCAACCAGAACTTACAGAGGACATGGAAAAGACGAGAAAAAATCAGGTGTTAGATAGGTGAAAGGAGGTACTATCCATGGCAAAAGGACATCGTTCCCAAATTAAAAGAGAAAGAAATGCTCAGAAAGATACAAGGCCTTCAGCTAAGTTATCTTATGCAAGAATCCCTGTACAGAAAGCATGTTTCGTTTTAGATGCCATCAGAGGCAAGGATGTACAGAGTGCTTTAGGAATTTTAGAGTACAATCCCAGATATGCTTCTGGCGTTATTAAGAAGTTATTAGAGTCCGCAATCGCCAATGCTGAGAACAACAATGGCATGAATGCTGACAATCTCTATATTGCGGAGTGTTATGCAAATGACGGTCCGATTATGAAGAGAGTAAGACCCAGAGCACAGGGTAGAGCTTATCGTATCGAGAAGAGAATGAGCAATATCACTGTAGTTCTTGATGAGAGATAACGAAAGGAGCAAAATTTAGAATGGGACAGAAAGTTAATCCGCACGGACTCAGAGTCGGCGTTATCAAAGACTGGGATTCCAAATGGTATGCAGATGCTGACTTCGCAGATTTTCTTGTAGAAGACTACGAAATCAGAAAATTCCTGAAAAAGAAATTATACAGTGCCGGTGTTTCTAAGATCGAGATCGAGAGAGCATCCGACAGAGTGAAAGTAATCATCTATACAGCTAAGCCCGGTGTGATCATCGGTAAGGGCGGTGCTGAAATCGAAGTAACCAAGAAGGAGCTTGCTAAGCTCACTGACAAGAAGGTTCTGATCGATATCAAAGAGATCAAGAGACCTGACCGCGAGGCTCAGCTTGTAGCAGAGAACATCGCACAGCAGTTAGAGAACCGTGTATCCTTCAGACGTGCCATGAAATCCTGCATGGGCAGAACCATGAAGGCTGGCGCTATGGGTATCAAGGCGGCTTGTTCCGGACGTCTGGGCGGCGCTGATATCGCACGTACCGAGTTCTACAGCGAGGGAACCATTCCCCTGCAGACATTAAGAGCAGATATCGACTATGGCTTCGCAGAGGCCGACACAACTTATGGTAAAGTTGGTGTGAAAGTATGGATCTACAAAGGTGAAGTACTTCCTGCCAGAAATAATGAAGCAAAGGCAGCTTCTAAGGAAGGGAGCGATAAATAATGTTAATGCCGAAGAGAGTTAAACGCAGAAAACAGTTCCGTGGTTCTATGGCTGGTAAAGCACAGCGTGGCAATACCATCACCTACGGTGATTACGGTATCGTTGCATTAGAGCCCTGCTGGATTAAATCCAACCAGATTGAGGCAGCCCGTATTGCCATGACCCGTTACGTAAAACGTGGTGGTCAGGTTTGGATTAAGATTTTCCCTGATAAGCCTGTAACAGCAAAACCTGCTGAGACACGTATGGGTTCCGGTAAAGGTTCCCTGGAGTACTGGGTAGCAGTAGTTAAACCGGGTCGCGTAATGTTTGAGATCGCAGGAGTTCCTGAGGATGTTGCCAAAGAGGCACTGCGTCTTGCAACACATAAGCTTCCCTGCAAGTGTAAGATCGTTTCTAAAGCGGATCTGGAAGGCGGTGTAGCAAATGAAAACTAATCAGTATGTCGCAGAGTTAAAGAATAAATCAGCAGCTGAATTAGCAGAAGATTTAGTAGCTGCTAAAAAAGAGCTTTTCAATTTGAGATTCCAGAATGCAACTAACCAGTTAGACAATACAGCAAGAATCAAAGAGGTTCGCAAGAACATCGCTCGTATTCAGACTGTAATCACTGAGAAGTCCAAAGAGAACTAATCGAGGACGACAAGGAATTTCAGAAAGGAGACTAATAAGTCGTGGAAGAAAGAAATCTTAGAAAAACACGTACTGGCAAAGTTGTCAGCAACAAAATGGATAAAACAATCGTCGTTGCAATCGAAGACCACGTAAAACATCCTCTGTACAAGAAGATCGTGAAAGAAACCTACAAGCTGAAAGCTCATGACGAGAATAACGAGTGCAACATCGGTGATGTAGTGAAAGTTATGGAGACCAGACCTTTATCGAAAGATAAGAGATGGAGACTGGTTGAGATCGTTGAGAAAGCAAAATAATACACTGATAATATTTGGAAGGAGAATGAGCCATGGTTCAACAGGAAACCAGATTGAAGGTTGCTGATAACACCGGTGCAAAAGAGTTACTCTGCATCCGTGTTATGGGCGGTTCAACAAGAAGATATGCAAACATCGGCGATGTGATTGTTGCTTCGGTCAAAGATGCAACACCCGGCGGAGTTGTAAAAAAAGGTGACGTTGTGAAGGCCGTAGTTGTGCGTTCCGTAAAAGGCGCTCGTCGTAAAGACGGTTCTTACATCAAATTTGACGAAAATGCTGCTGTTATTATCAAAGAGGATAAGACTCCGAGAGGAACCCGTATTTTTGGGCCGGTAGCAAGAGAGCTGCGTGAGAAACAGTTTATGAAGATTGTTTCCCTGGCTCCCGAAGTATTGTAGGAGGTAGCCGCTATGTCAATGAACAAAATTAAAAAAGGTGACACTGTTAAAGTCATCACCGGCAAAGACAATGGTAAAGAAGGCAAAGTTGTTTCTGTAGATATGAAAAATCAGAAAGTCGTTGTAGAGGGAATCAACATGATTACCAAACATGCAAAGCCCTCTCAGGCTAACCCCAATGGTGGTATCGTTCAGAAGGAAGCTGCTATGGATATTTCCAATGTAATGCTTGTTTACAAAGGAAAAGCCACCAAAGTTGGCTTCAAGGAAGAGAACGGCAAGAAAGTCCGTTTTGCAAAATCTACCGGTGAGGTTATCGACTAATTCTAAGGAAGGAGGCCAAAAAGCGTGAGCACTAGATTGAAAGAGCAGTATAAAACAGAAATCGTAGAAGCAATGACCAAGAAATTTGGTTATAAAAATATTATGCAGGTTCCCAAGCTTGACAAAATCGTGATCAACATGGGCGTTGGTGAAGCAAAGGAAAATGCAAAAATCTTAGAGGCGGCTGTCAGCGATATGGAAACCATTTCCGGACAGAAAGCAGTTATCACCAAAGCTAAGAAAGCAGTTGCAAACTTTAAGATTCGTGAGGGCATGCCGATCGGATGTAAGGTAACCCTTCGTGGTGACAAGATGTATGAGTTCCTGGATCGTCTTGTAAACCTGGCATTACCTCGTGTGCGTGACTTCAGAGGTGTGAGTGCCAATTCCTTCGACGGAAGAGGTAACTATTCTCTTGGTATCAAAGAGCAGCTTATCTTCCCTGAAATCGAGTATGATAAGGTTGATAAAGTAAGAGGTATGGACATCATCTTTGTTACAACAGCAAAGACTGATGAAGAAGCTCGTGAATTATTGAGATTATTCAATATGCCGTTTGAGAAATAGGAGGAATTGATTCATGGCTAAGACAGCAATGAAGATTAAGCAGCAGCGTAACCCCAAATTCTCCACCAGAGAGTACAATCGTTGCAGAATTTGTGGTCGTCCGCATGCATATTTAAGAAAATACGGAATCTGCAGAATTTGCTTCCGTGAATTAGCATACAAAGGCCAGATCCCTGGCGTGAAGAAAGCAAGCTGGTAGGAGGTAAACAATCATGACAATGAGCGATCCGATTGCAGATATGCTTACAAGAATTCGTAATGCAAACACTGCAAAACATGATACAGTAGATGTTCCCGCTTCTAAAATGAAATTAGCTATCGCTGAGATCCTGTTAGAAGAAGGATACATTAAGAAATACGATGTGATTGAGGAAGGCGCAGGCAAGACCATCCACATCACCCTGAAATACGGCGCAGACAAGAACGACAAGATCATTTCCGGAATCAAGAGAATCTCCAAACCGGGTCTTCGTGTTTATGCAAACAAGGAAGAGCTGCCGAGAGTTCTTGGTGGACTGGGTATCGCTATTATTTCCACCAACAGCGGTGTGATCACTGATAAGAAGGCAAGAGATCTTGGCGTAGGCGGAGAGGTTCTTGCATTCGTTTGGTAATCGTAAACAGAAGTTTTTATTATAGGAGGTACGGGCATGTCCAGAATAGGTAGAATGCCAATCGCAATTCCCGCTGGTGTAACAGTGAGTGTTGCAGAAAATAACAAGGTTACCGTTAAGGGACCTAAGGGAACTCTTGAGAGAGTATTACCCGCAGAGATGGAGATCAAGGTAGAGGGAGCTGAGGTTCTCGTTTCCAGACCCAATGACTTAAAGAAAATGAAGTCTTTACACGGTCTGACCAGAACCCTGATTCACAACATGGTAGTCGGCGTTACCGATGGCTTCGAGAAGAAGTTAGAGGTAAACGGTGTTGGTTACAGAGCAGCAAAATCCGGCAAAAAATTAACCTTATCTTTAGGATATTCCCATCCCGTTGAGATGGAAGATCCGGAAGGCATCGAGACTGTTTTAGATGGTCAGAATATCATCATCGTAAAAGGTATCGATAAAGAAAAAGTTGGCCAATTCGCAGCTGAAATCAGAGACAAGAGAAGACCTGAGCCTTATAAGGGCAAGGGTATCAAGTATGCTGATGAGACAATCAGACGTAAAGTTGGTAAGACTGGTAAGAAATAATAGATAAGGAGAGTGTAAAAATGGTTAATAAAGAATCCAGACAGAAAATTCGTGAAAAGAAACACTACAGACTGCGTAACCATATTAGCGGCACTGCTGAGAGACCGCGTCTTGCTGTGTTCAGAAGTAATAATCATATGTATGCTCAAATTATTGACGATACAGTTGGAAAGACTTTAGTCGCAGCTTCCACTCTTGAAAAAGAGGCAAAGGCTGAGTTAGAGAATACGGATACCGTAGATGCAGCAGCATATGTTGGAACTGTAATCGCTAAGAGAGCATTGGAAAAAGGTATTACAGAAGTTGTCTTCGACAGAGGCGGTTTCATATACCAGGGTAAGGTCGCAGCTTTGGCTGATGCAGCCAGAGAAGCTGGCTTACAATTCTAGGAAGGGAGACACATAAATGAAACGTACTATCATTGACGCAAGTCAAATGGAATTAACTGAAAAAGTTGTTTCCATCAAGCGCGTAACAAAGGTTGTAAAGGGTGGTCGTAACATGCGTTTCACCGCCTTGGTTGTAGTCGGAGACCAGAACGGTCATGTAGGCGCCGGCCTTGGTAAAGCTACCGAGATCCCTGAGGCAATTCGCAAGGGTAAAGAGGATGCTATTAAAAATATGATTTCCGTTGCACTTGATGAGAACAAGAGTATCACACATGATTTCCTGGGCAAATTCGGTTCTGCTTCCGTTCTGTTAAAGAAGGCTCCGGAAGGTACTGGTATCATCGCAGGAGGTCCTGCTCGTAACGTATGTGAGTTAGCTGGTATTAAGAATGTTCGTACCAAATGCTTAGGCTCCAACAACAAGCAGAATGTCGTTCTGGCAACCATCGCAGGTTTAAGCCAGCTGAAAACTCCTGAAGAAGTAGCTGCTAAGCGCGGTAAGACCGTTGCTGAGGTTACTGCTTAATAGAAAGGAGAAAAATCATGGCAGACAAGACTTTAAAAATCACATTGGTAAAATCCCCTATCGGAGCGATTCCGAAGCAGCGTGCAACCATCGAAGCTATGGGCTTAAAGAAGTTACATCAGACCGTTGAACTGCCTGATAACGCAGCTACCAAGGGTATGATCCAGCGTGTAAATCATTTAGTAAAAGTAGAAGCATAAATCGAATCAGATAAGGAGGTGTCACAGAATGGAATTATCAAATTTAAGACCTGCAGAAGGTTCCAAGCATAGTGATAATTTTAGAAGAGGTCGTGGACACGGTTCAGGAAACGGTAAGACAGCCGGTAAGGGACATAAAGGTCAGAAGGCACGTTCCGGAGCACCCAGACCGGGCTTTGAAGGCGGTCAGATGCCTTTATACAGAAGACTTCCTAAGAGAGGCTTCAAAAACATGAATCGTCTTGAGATCGTTGCAATCAATGTGAGCGATTTAGAGCGTTTTGAGAACGGTGCGACCGTTGATGTAAATGCACTGGTAGAAAGCGGAGTCGTTAAGAATCCGAGAGATGGCGTTAAGATTCTTGGAAACGGAGAATTAACTAAGAAACTCAATGTAAAAGTAAGTGCATACAGTGCATCTGCAAAAGAAAAAATTGAGGCTCTTGGTGGAACTGCTGAGGTGATGTAATGTTTACAACACTGAAAAATGCATTCAAGGTCAAAGATATAAGAAAAAAAGTATTCTTTACATTCATGATGTTAGTTGTGATCCGTATCGGCTCACAGCTTCCGGTGCCGGGCGTCGACCGTGGTTATTTTGCACGGTGGTTTGCCCAGCAAACCGGTGATGCATTTAATTTCTTCGATGCCTTTACGGGTGGATCATTTTTAAACATGTCCATTCTGGCATTAAACATTACCCCTTACATTACATCTTCCATTATTATGCAGCTCCTGACCATCGCAATTCCGAAACTTGAGGAGATGCAGCGTGATGGAGAAGATGGAAGAAAGAAAATTGCGTCCATCACAAGATATGTCACCATTGCTCTTGCATTGATTGAATCCGGAGCTATGGCAATCGGATTTGGACGGCAGGGATTACTGGAACAGTTCAATGCACTGAATGTGATTACCGTTATCGCAGCATTGACTGCAGGCAGCGCATTTCTGATGTGGATTGGTGAGCGTATCACTGACAAGGGAGTGGGCAATGGTATTTCCATCGTACTTACCATTAACATTATCTCCCGCATGCCGCAGGATATTGTCAGCCTGTTGCAGCAGTTTGTTTATGGCAAAAAGATTGCAACCGCTGTAGTGGCAGTTGTAATCATCGCAGCGATTATTGTAGGAATGGTTGCCCTCGTTGTTTTATTAAATGGTGGTGTCCGCAAGATTCCGGTACAATATGCGAAAAAGGTGCAGGGAAGAAAAATGGTAGGTGGTCAGACCACCAATATTCCGTTAAAGATCAACACCGCAGGTGTGATTCCGATCATCTTTGCACAGTCTATCATGCAGTTTCCCGTGATCATCAGTACACTGGTGGGCTATCAGGGAACCGGCGTATGGACTCAGATTTTAAGATTTTTGAATTCCGGCAACTGGTGTAAACCAAGCGAACCGGTATATTCCATCGGATTGGTGGTGTACATTGTATTAGTAATCTTTTTTGCTTACTTTTATACATCCATTACCTTTAATCCCCTGGAAGTAGCTGAGAATATGAAGAAACAGGGTGGTTTCATCCCGGGCATCCGTCCTGGAAAACCTACCAGTGATTACCTGACAAAGATCTTGAACTATATCATCTTTATTGGTGCGGTGGGTCTGACTATTGTAGGTATCCTGCCTTACTTCTTCAATGGAATCTTTGGTGCCAGTGTTTCCTTCGGAGGAACCAGCCTGATCATTATCGTAAGCGTATTGCTTGAGACAATGAAACAGATCGAATCTCAGATGCTTGTTCGCAATTATAAGGGATTCCTGAATGACTAATAAGAAAGCAGCTGCGGACATGGGAATCACCATGTCTGTAGCATGCCTTTTTTCGATTATAGGGAATTTTTTAAAACAGGACATAAAGGTCACAGTGACCGTTAGAATATAAAACATAGAGACAATAAATTATAGGAGGATTTATATGAAGATTATCATGTTGGGCGCACCCGGCGCAGGAAAAGGAACACAGGCCAAAATGATTGCTGAAAAATATGCGATCCCTCATATCTCCACAGGAGATATTTTCAGGGCAAATATCAAAAATGGCACAGAACTTGGTAAAGAAGCAAAGAAATACATGGATCAGGGCAAACTGGTTCCCGATGAACTGACCGTAAAGATTTTATTGGATCGCGTGGCACAGCCCGATTGCGCAAACGGTTATGTACTGGATGGTTTCCCACGTACCATTCCCCAGGCAGAAGTGCTGGATAAAGCCCTTTGCGAACTGGGTGACAAAATCGACTATGCAATCAATGTGGATGTTCCCGATGAGAATATTGTAAACCGCATGGGTGGCAGACGTGCCTGCGTTGGATGTGGTGCTACTTACCATATTAAATACAATGCACCGAAGGAGGAGAATACCTGTGACACCTGCGGCAGTGACCTGATCATCCGTGATGATGACAAGCCGGAAACCGTACAGAACCGTCTGAGCGTTTATCATGAGCAGACACAGCCTCTGATCGACTTCTATGAGAAACAGGGTGTTTTAAGGACTGTAGATGGCACCGTTGATATGAGTGATGTCTTTGCAGCGATTGTAGACATTCTGGGTTAGGCGAGCGCATCATGGCAGTTACGATCAAGTCACCGAGAGAAATCGAACTGATGCGGGAATCCAACCGACTCCTGGCAGAAGTGCATAAGGCGCTGGAAGAGTCTATCAGACCGGGAATGACCACTCTGGATGTGAACCGTCTGGGTGAGAAACTTATTCGGGACAGGGGATGTATTCCCAACTTCAAAAACTATAATGGATATCCGGCATCCATCTGTGTATCTGTCAATGACGAAGTCGTACACGGAATTCCCAGCAGATACAGAGTACTTCAGGAAGGGGATATCGTCAGTCTGGATGCAGGGCTGATCTATAAAGGATATCATTCTGATGCAGCCCGTACCCATGCGGTGGGCAAAGTCAGCCCGGAGAAACAGAAATTGATGGATGTCACCAGACAGTCCTTTTTTGAAGGGATGAAATATGCGAAGGCAGGAAATTATCTCTACGATATTTCCAATGCAATTGATGCGTATGTATCTCAGTTTGGATACGGAATTGTCCGGGATCTGGTAGGACATGGAATCGGAACCCACCTTCATGAGGATCCCCAGATTCCCAATTTCGCCCAGAAGAAACGGGGGATCAAACTGGCACCGGGCATGACCCTGGCAGTGGAGCCCATGATTAATATGGGAACCTGGCAGGTAGAATTCCTTTCCGATGGCTGGACGGTAGTGACCAAAGACGGACTTCCGTCTGCCCACTATGAGAACACAATCCTTATTACCGAAGGGGAACCGGAAATTCTGACTCTTTACTAACAACTCTTTCATTATATATAGAAACAATATTTAAACTTATGCAGGAGGAATGCAGATGTCAAAAGCAGACGTAATTGAAATCGAAGGAACCGTGATTGAGAAACTTCCCAACACCATGTTCCAGGTAGAACTGGAGAATGGTCATGTGGTACTTGCACATATCAGTGGAAAACTCAGACAGAATTTCATTCGTATCCTTCCGGGAGACAAAGTAACACTGGAGCTTTCTCCCTATGATCTGTCCAAAGGCAGAATTATTTGGAGAGATAAATAAAAAGCTTGCAAAGCATAGAACCCTATGCTATAATGTAAAACGGTCTTTTTTGAAGAAAGGAGGGTTTTATCATGAAAGTTAGATCTTCAGTAAAACCGATTTGCGAAAAATGCAAAGTTATTAAGAGAAAAGGCAAGATCCGCATCATCTGCGAGAATCCGAAGCACAAACAGGTTCAGGGTTAATTACCTTGCCTGGCATCCTGTCATTTTATAAAGCGGCTGAATCACAGTAATGTGTTTATATATGCGTACGGTCCCAGACAGATACTGTACGGGGCCGACACAAGATAAAATGCCTGGAGAGCCATGAGGTGATTACTATTTGATACCGTATGCAGCGGAAAGGCCGGATGGCTGACGAGAGGAAATGGATTTCATTTCCCGTCCAATTCAATTAGTAACATGTGTGCAACAAGACCGCACACAAAACAAAGTGCAGAGAACAGCACAAAAAACGGAGGAATTAAAAATGGCTCGTATCGCAGGTGTAGACTTACCCAGAGAGAAAAGAGTAGAGATCGGTCTGACCTATATCTACGGAATTGGTAGAACAAGCGCAGACAAGATCCTTGCAGCAGCACAGGTTAATCCTGATACCCGCTGCAGAGAGTTAACCGATGATGAGGTTAAGAGAATCAGTGAAGTAATCGACAAGGACTTCGTTGTAGAAGGTGATCTGAGAAGAGAAGTTGCTATGAACATCAAAACTCTTCAGGAGATCGGCTGCTACCGCGGTATCCGTCACAGAAAGGGTCTGCCTGTTCGTGGACAGAAGACCAAGACTAACGCAAGAACCCGCAAGGGACCGAAGCGTACCGTAGCAAACAAGAAGAAATAATCGTGCATATTAATGAGAAAGTAGGTTAGTTTAAAATGGCTAAAGTTGCAGCAAAGAAAGTAACAAAAAAGCGTGTAAAGAAAAACGTTGAACACGGACAGGCACATATCCAGTCTTCCTTTAACAATACAATCGTTACCTTAACCGATAACGAAGGTAATGCATTGAGCTGGGCAAGTGCAGGCGGTCTGGGATTTAGAGGTTCAAGAAAATCTACTCCATATGCAGCACAGATGGCAGCTGAGACAGCAGCAAAAGCAGCTATCCCTCATGGTTTAAAGACTGTTGACGTTATGGTCAAAGGACCTGGTTCAGGTCGTGAGGCAGCAATCCGTGCATTAGCAGCATGCGGAATTGAAGTAACCAGTATCCGTGATGTAACACCCGTGCCTCACAATGGTTGCCGTCCTCCCAAGCGTCGTCGTGTATAGTCTTATAATCGTTGGATGAAGGTGCCTTAGGCACTGTAAACAATAACAGAAAGGAAAACAAAACAATGGCAGTAAACAAAGTTCCCGTATTAAAGAGATGTCGTTCCCTTGGCCTGGAGCCCAGCTACTTAGGATATGACAAGAAGTCTAACCGGACTCTGGCAAGAGCCGGAAAGAAACAGAGTGAGTATGCTTCCCAGTTAAAAGAGAAACAGAAAGCAAAATTCATCTACGGTGTATTAGAGAAACCTTTCCGTAACTACTACAAGAAGGCTGACCGTATGAAAGGTCAGACCGGTGAGAACCTGATGGTTCTTCTGGAGAGCAGACTGGACAGCGTTGTATTCCGTATGGGATTTGCAAGAACCCGTCGCGAGGCCAGACAGGTTGTTGACCACAAGCATTTCTTAGTAAATGGCAAGGCTGTAAACATTCCTTCTTACCAGGTAAAAGCTGGTGATGTAATCGAGGTTCGTGAGAAGTCCAAATCCTTACAGAGATATAAGGATATTCTGGAAGTAACCGGTGGAAGACTGACTCCCGAATGGATCGATGTAGATCAGGAAGCATTAAAGGGTACTGTAAAATCTCTGCCTACCAGAGAGATGATTGATGTTCCTGTTGATGAGATGCTGATCGTCGAGTTATATTCTAAATAATAAGATTTCAGGGCAGGTGCGCTTAGCGTGCCTGCTTATCATCGCAAGACTTGATCGTAAAGGAGGGTATTTACAGTGTTTGATTTTGAAAGACCGAATATTGAGGTTGCAGAAATCTCTGAAGACAAAAAGTACGGTAAATTCGTAGTCGAGCCCTTAGAGAGAGGCTATGGTATTACACTCGGTAACTCCCTGAGACGGATCATGCTTTCTTCCCTGCCCGGCGCAGCAGTAAGCCAGGTAAAGATCGAGGGTGTGCTTCATGAGTTCAGTTCTATCCCCGGTGTCAAAGAGGATGTAACGGAAATTATCATGAACATTAAGAGCCTTGCTATCAGAAACAACAGCGAATCCAATGAGCCTAAAATCGCCTACATTGAGTATGAAGGAGAGGGCGTTGTTCGTGCTTCTGATATTCAGGTGGATCAGGATATCGAGATCCTGAATCCGAATCAGATCATTGCCACACTGAATGGCGGCAGCGATGCCAAGCTCTACATGGAGCTGACCATTACCAGAGGCAGAGGATATGTAAGTGCTGACAGAAATAAGCATGAAGATTTACCCATTGGCGTCATCGCCGTGGATTCTATCTATACACCGGTAGAGCGTGTAAATGTAACGGTTGAGAATACCCGTGTCGGTCAGATTACGGATTTCGACAAACTTACCTTAGATGTATATACCAATGGTACTCTGGTGCCTGATGAAGCCGTTAGCCTGGCTGCAAAGGTACTTAGCGAGCACTTAAGTCTCTTCATCGACTTATCCGAGAATGCAAAGAATGCAGAAGTAATGTCTGAGCCTATCGAGGATGAGAAGGAAAAAGTTCTCGAGATGAGCATTGACGAACTGGAGTTATCTGTTCGTTCTTACAATTGCTTAAAGAGAGCCGGTATCAACACCGTGGAAGAGTTGACCAACAAAACTCCTGAGGATATGATGAAGGTTCGTAACCTGGGTCGCAAGTCTTTAGAAGAAGTGCTGGCAAAATTAAAAGAGTTAGGTCTGCAGCTGAATCCTTCCGAGGAATAAGCTGTTGTCTATAGGATTTGCTGATCTGATAAGACCAAAGAGCACAGATTGGTTGATTCATGAGGAATAAGCAGCAAACCATCTGGTAAGTAAGACCAAAGAGCGTGGCCGGATGGCATATCCCAAAGGACAGAGAATTCTGTCATCATGAATGAAAGGAGCCAAACAAAATGGCAAAGTACAGAAAATTAGGTAAAACATCCAGTCAGAGAAAGGCCCTGTTAAGAAACCAGGTTACCGCTCTGGTCAACAACGGAAGAATTATTACTACCGAAGCTAGAGCAAAAGAAGTGCAGAAAATGGTAGAAGGTCTCATCGCAATGGCAGTAAAAGAGAAGGATAACTTCGAGACTGTTACTGTAAAGACCAAAGTTGCCCGCAAAGACAAAGATGGTAAGAGAGTAAAAGAAGTCGTAGATGGTAAGAAAGTTACTGTATTCGACGAGGTTGACAAGGAGATTAAGAAGGATCTTCCTTCCAGAATGCATGCCAGAAGAAAAATGCTTGCAGTTCTGTATCCTGTAACTGAGGTTCCTACTACGAATGCAGGTAAGAAGAGAAACACCAAGGAAGTTGATCTGGTTGCTAAATTATTCGACGAGATCGCTCCCAAATACACCAGCCGTAATGGTGGTTACACCAGAATCATCAAGATCGGTCAGCGTAAAGGTGATGCCGCAATGGAAGTTGTTCTGGAGTTAGTTTAATCCATAAGAAAATGAGTGAGCAGGTCAATCGACCTGCTCATTTTGCATTACCTGATTCTTTTCTACATATTCAACAATCGTTTCTGAGTGGGTCAGTGTACGTGCCAGAAAGACACAGGCAAAGATCAAAGCTAATAGAATCAACACATTTTTCCAGGGAAAATTCTTCATACTCTACAACCTCCCACTGTTGACAGTATATCACATATCATCTAAAATAGAAAACGATATTATGCAAGGATGTGGGACAATTGGGTATCATTAAGGCAAGCCAGTTAGTATATGAATATATTCGCAGAGACGAAGAGGGCAATGTAGAAGGGATTACCACAGCGGTTGACCATGTGGATCTGGACATCGCCCAAGGACAGTTTATTGCCATTTTGGGGCATAACGGCTCCGGAAAGTCCACTCTTGCCAAGCATATGAATGCCATTTTGTATCCATCAGACGGTACCATCTGGGTGGATGGCAAGGATACAACGGAAGAAAAATACCTCTGGGATATCCGCCAGACCGCAGGAATGGTATTTCAGAATCCGGATAACCAGATCATCGGACAGATTGTGGAAGAGGATGTGGGCTTCGGACCGGAGAACATGGGGATTCCCACGAAAGAGATCTGGGAACGGGTGGAGGAGAGCCTGAAAGCAGTAGGCATGTATGAGTACCGCAAATATTCCCCCAATAAGCTTTCCGGCGGACAGAAACAGAGAGTTTCCATAGCAGGCGTCATCGCTATGCATCCCAAATGTATTGTTTTAGATGAGCCCACGGCAATGTTAGATCCCAGTGGCCGGAAAGAAGTGATCCGGGCTGTCCGTGCATTAAACGATGTGGAAAAAGTAACAGCGATTTTAATCACTCATTATATGGAAGAAATTATTCATGCGGACAAAGTATTTGTCATGGATAAAGGACATATCGCCATGGAAGGGACGCCAAGAGAGATTTTTTCCCAGGTGGATCAGCTGAAGGCATTGCGCCTGGATGTTCCCCAAGTGACACTGCTTGCCCATGATTTAAAGCTAAGCGGCGTGCCTCTGCCGGACGGTATTTTGACAACAGAAGAATTGGTACAGGCATTACAAGGAGTAAAATAATGTCGATTATTGTAGATCATGTGAGTCATGTCTACGAAGCCGACACAAATATGGCAGTGAAAGCACTGGATGATGTGAGTCTGGCAATCCGGGATGGGGAATTCATCGGGCTGATCGGACACACCGGATCAGGGAAATCCACACTGGTTCAGCACTTAAATGGTTTGATGAAGGCCACCTCAGGACATATTTATTATAACGGCGAAGACATAGATGACGATCAATTTCATAAAAAGGAACTGCGAAGCAAAGTGGGACTGGTATTCCAATATCCGGAACATCAGCTTTTCGAGGTAGATGTATTCTCCGATGTGTGCTTTGGACCCAAAAATCTGGGACTTAGCCAGAAAGAAGTACAGCTTCGTGCCTACGAAGCACTGAAACAGGTGGGGCTGGAGGACGAATACTTTTATCAGTCTCCCTTCGACCTCTCCGGAGGCCAGAAGAGACGGGTGGCAATCGCCGGAGTCCTGGCGATGAAACCGGAAGTGTTGATCCTGGATGAGCCCACAGCCGGCTTAGACCCCAAAGGACGCAGTGAAATCCTGGAACTGATTTCCTCCTTACGGAAAAAAACAGGAATGACCATTGTGTTGGTAAGCCATAGCATGGACGATGTGGCAGAATATGTAAACCGCATTGTAGTCATGGATCACGGCAGAAAAATGTATGATGATGCTCCAAGAGAGGTGTTCCGCCATGTGGAGGAACTGGAGGCTATGGGACTGGCAGCTCCCCAGGTCACCTATATGATGCATCAGCTGCGCAAAAACGGATTTGATGTGAATCCGGATGCCATTACCATTGAGGAAGCCCAAGAGGAAGTTTTGAAGGCGTTGGAGAAAAGACACCAGAATGCGTGGCGGAAATGATGCGGGATATTACTTTAGGACAATACTATCAGGCTGATTCCGTCATCCATCGTTTAGACCCCAGAGTGAAACTGGTGGCCACACTTTTTTATATTATATCTCTGTTCGTTGTGCAAAACTGGGTAGGATATCTGCTGGCATTTCTCTTCCTTGCCTGGATGATTCATTTATCCTGTGTGCCGGTGAAATTCATGGTCAAGGGAATGAAAGCCATTGTATTCATTCTGCTGCTTACCGTGGTTTTTAATCTGTTTCTCACACCGGGAGAACCTTTACTTTCCATCTGGAAACTGACGATTACCAGGGAAGGATTGCAAATCGCTGTGATGATGGCAATTCGGTTATCCTTCCTGATTATGGGGTCTTCACTCATGACTCTTACCACTACACCCAATAACCTCACAGATGGTCTGGAAAAACTGATGGGCCCTTTGAAAGTATTCCATGTGCCGGTTCATGAGATTGCCATGATGATGTCCATTGCACTACGTTTTATTCCTATTTTAATGGAAGAAACAGATAAGATTATGAAAGCACAGATTGCCAGAGGCGCGGATTTTGAAAGTGGAAATCTGGTAAAAAAGGCAAAGAGCATGGTGCCCTTACTGGTACCCCTGTTTATTTCTGCCTTCCGCAGAGCCAATGATCTGGCCATGGCCATGGAGGCAAGATGCTATCGTGGCGGAGAGCATCGCACCAAAATGAAACCTTTGATTTATCAAAAAAGAGATTACATTGCCTATGTGATTCTCTGGTCATATCTGATTGCCGCAATCGTGATTGGGAGAGTATTACCGATTTGAAGAGAATTAAACTGACCGTGGCCTATGATGGAACTAATTACCACGGTTTTCAGGATCAGAATAATGGAACTACCATTGAGGGAGAACTGAAAAAGGCAATCCGATCCCTTCTCGGAAAAGAAACCGAGGTTATCGGTGCAAGCCGTACGGATGCAGGAGTACATGCCCGGTGCAATGTGGCGGTTTTCGACACGGAGGCGAGAATGCCGGCGGACAAATATGCCTATGCGTTAAACCAACGTCTGCCGGAGGACATCCGCATCCAGAAATCCGAGGAAACAGCATCCGATTTTCACCCCAGACACTGTCATAGTCTGAAAACTTACGAATATCATATTCTTAACCGTGAATTTCCCGATCCCACCAGAACCCGTTATGCACATTTTACCTATGTTCCATTAAATGTGACCAGGATGCAGCAGGCAGCAAAGCATCTGACAGGAACCTATGATTTTAAAAGTTTCTGCAGTGTACATACCCAGGCAGAAACCACGGTGCGTACTGTGACCGCCTGTGAGGTGACAAAAGACCGGGATGAAATTATAATAAAGGTACAGGGAACCGGTTTCCTGTATAATATGGTAAGAATCATTGCCGGTACGCTGATGGAAGTGGGTGCCGGAAAACGGGAACCGGAACAGATTCCCATGATTTTAGAAGCAAAGGATCGCAAGGCGGCAGGCCCTACAGCCCCTGCCTGCGGCTTAATGCTTGTGCAGTATGAACTGTTACAGGATACTGCACCGATACAAGTTGATACAACAAAAGAGGGAGGACAAAAAATTGAGTATTAGCTATGATCCAATGACCGGCGAACCCATCGAAACATCGGATGAGCCTGGCACCAATGAAACCCCGGCAAAGGAGACACCCGTGCAGGAGACACCTGTAGAAGAGACCCCGACAGAGGAGACAACTGCACAGGAGATCATCGGTTACGATCCCCAGACGGGTGAACCGATTTACGGAGAGGCAGCACCGAAACAGATTACCGGCTACGATTCTGAAACCGGAGCCCCCATTTACGGAGAGACGGCAGAGCAGGTACAGACCGGATTTGATCCCCAGACCGGAGACCCGGTCTACGGAAACACAGCCGGAGATGCTCCTCAGTTTGCCGCACCAAAGAAGAAATTCCCGGCATGGACACTGATTGTGGCAGCGATTGTAGTGCTGGTTGTCGTTCTGGGTGTTGTGGTTGTAAAGGCATTTGGCGGCGGAACCAATGCGAAGATTGCAACTGCGATTGCAAAAACCTGTGAACTTAGTCCACTGATGAAGGAAATGCAGTATACGGATCTGGTAAAAGACGGAGAGTTTACCCTGGGAATCGGCGTGAATGTAGAGAATATGGACTACAGCTATTATGATGAGCTGGAAGGAATGGGTGTTGATATGCAGCTTGCAGCCAACACTGGCAAAGGTACCTATGGTTTAAACGGTACATTTAAATGGGATGCCTATGACTTAGACCTCGGTTTTGAGTCCTATATGGACAAGAAAGAACTGGCACTGGCAGTTCCCCAGCTTATGGACTATACCTTTGTATACAATTTTACAGAGGATAAAGACGGTTTTCTGGTGGATGCCATGGGTGACGATGCTGTTAAACAGCTGGATACACTGTTACAGTGGGCAACCAGCCGTGATAACAGTAAGCAGAATGAAAAGATGGCTGCTGACCTGGCGAAAGCACTTTCCAAGAACTTCAAGACCTGGAAGTTTGAAACCGGAAAAAGCCAGGATTATGAAGTAAACGGTAAAAAGCATGGCTGCAAAGCATATACCATCACAGTGACCGATGACATGCTGATTGACATGTTAGAATCTGTTAAGGCTGTCTATGATGAGTACTATGAGACCCAGCAGAAAGAAATGGAAGATTTATTTGATACCTTAGGCGATGATTTTGATGTTGACTTAAGTGGCATGGATCTGAACGATTCCTTCAAAGAGCTGAAGAGTGCCCTGAAGGATATGCCGGATATAGATCTGACCCTGTATCTGTACAAGAATCAGCTGGCGGCTGTTGTAGTAGATGACAATGAGGATGACCTGACCGCGGAATTACAGATCAAAGGCGGCGATTATCCCATGCAGAACTGGGAAGCAACTCTTGAGGTTGACAGAGATGAGCTTTCTATTACAAAGACCGGTAAGACAAAGGGCAGCGTAGAGCAGAACGAAATCGAAGTAGACGGACTGGATGCAACTATCGAATGGACTTATGACTCCAAGAGTGGAGATCTGACCATGGATCTGGGAGCGTATGAGACGAAGTTCAGCGTAGAGGGAAAAGTAAAGAAATCCTCCAATGAACTGATGCTTACCTTTGACAGCCTGAAATATAAGGATTCCTATTCTGATGAGTCCATGGAATTTTCAGGTTACATGAGTATCAACAGCAAAGCATCTATTTCCAAACCTTCTTATAAAGAGTTTGATCTGGGCAATGCGGACGAAGACGATTACATGGATCTCTATGATGACATTCAGGATGCGCTGCCGGATATGTTGTATTAAAACAGAATAGGGCAAATTCGGGGCAAATCCGGAAACTTTCTGCTTGACAGCCCGAAACCTGCATTATATAATAGATAAATGTGACAATGTTTCATGATGTTTTACCAAAGCCCCGGTAGGACATTGGAAATAGAGAACAAAAGCCGGTTTTGAGGAATCTGGATGCAGCCCGGACATCTGCAGAGAGAGGAACGAAGAACCACAAAGTGAGGAAAGTCTATACAGACTCAATTTTGGAGGAAATGCAATGAAAACATTTATGGCAAGCCCCGCTACCATTGATAGAAAATGGTATGTAGTTGATGCTACTGATATGACTCTCGGACGTTTAGCTTCCGAAGTTGCAAAAGTTTTAAGAGGAAAGAACAAAGCGATCTTTACTCCCCACATGGATTGTGGCGATTATGTAATCGTAGTAAATGCTGCAAAAGTTAAAGTTACCGGTAAAAAGTTAGACCAGAAGATTTACTACCATCACTCTGATTATGTAGGTGGTATGAAAGAAGCTACTTTAAGAGAGATGCTGGCAAAGAAACCTGAGAAGGTTATCGAGTTAGCTGTAAAAGGAATGCTTCCCAAGGGACCTTTAGGAAGACAGATGTTCACCAAACTTCATGTATACGCAGGACCTGAGCACGAACAGGCAGCTCAGAAACCTGAAGTATTAACATTTTAATTAGAGGGACTGAAAGGAGAAAATTAAAATGGCTAACAAAGCAAGATACTACGGAACAGGTAGAAGAAAAAGTTCAGTTGCCAGAGTATACTTAGTACCGGGCAAAGGAAATATTACAATCAATAAGAGAGGCATTGACGAGTATTTTGGTCTGGAAACCTTAAAAGTTATCGTTCGTCAGCCCCTTGTAGCTACTGACAATGCAGAGAAATTCGATGTACTGGTTAATGTACGCGGTGGTGGTACTACCGGTCAGGCAGGAGCAATCCGTCACGGTGTTGCAAGAGCATTACTCCAGGTTGATGCAGAGTACAGACCTGTCCTGAAAAAGGCTGGTTTCCTGACTCGCGATCCTCGTATGAAAGAGCGTAAGAAATACGGTCTCAAAGCAGCTCGTCGCGCACCTCAGTTCAGCAAGAGATAATTATCTATTTTACGAACAGCAAACAGCAAAAGCCCCGGAATGTCAGACATTCTGGGGCTTTTTCAATTCATAGAAAGATGTTTCTACGGCATTTCATTTATGGAGGAGCACAGGAACTATCCTCACACTTGAGTCACTTTCTTACGCAGTAAAACAGCAAGTGTTTTTCTGCTGAGTGAACAGAACAGGAATGTACAAAACAGGAATGTACAAAACTTCGTGCATTGTGCAAAACTGTTGACACTATGCCTTCGGAGGTAGTAGAATTTTATTGTAAACAACAGTAGGTAAACTTTAACATAGGTTTCCTGCTGATAATAGTATTATTTTTACTAAAAGGAGGTAAATTTTCATGGCAGAAGCATGGAGAGGTTTTGTCAAAGACGGTCATTGGGATGTAGATGTCAATGTTCGTAACTTCATTCAGAGAAACTACACCCAGTATGATGGCAATGAGGACTTTTTGGAGGGACCTACAGAAGCTACTGATAAGCTGTGGGGCAGACTGCAGGAGCTGCAGAAAGAAGAGCGTGAGCACGATGGCGTTTTAGAGTGCGAGACAGAGGTTGTTTCCAGCCTGACCTCTTATGGTCCTGGATACATTGATGAGTCTATGAAAGATCTGGAGCAGATCGTTGGTCTGCAGACTGATAAGCCTTTAAAGAGAGCATTTATGCCTTATGGCGGTATCAAGATGGCAGAGGAAGCTGCAAGCACTTATGGTTACGAGGTTAACCCTAAGTTCCACAAGATCTTCACCGATTATCATAAGACACACAACCAGGCTGTATTTGATGCATATACCGACGAGATGAAAGTTGCTCGTCACACCCATATCGTAACAGGTCTTCCTGATACCTATGGCCGTGGCCGTATCGTAGGCGACTACAGAAGAGTTGCTCTGTACGGTATCGATTTCCTGATCGAGAAGAAAAAAGAAGATAAGAAAAACTGTGGCGTAGGTGTGATGGACGAGGATGTAATCCGTCTGAGAGAAGAGATCGCTGATCAGATCAAAGCTTTACAGGGAATGAAAGAAATGGCTAAGATTTACGGCTATGATATTTCCGGTCCTGCTACCAACGCGAAAGAGGCAGTTCAGTGGTTATACTTCGGATATCTGGCAGCGATCAAGACCCAGAACGGTGCTGCAATGTCCGTAGGCCGTATCTCTACTTTCCTTGATATCTATATCGAGAGAGACTTAAAAGAGGGAACTCTGACTGAGAAAGAAGCTCAGGAGTTAATCGACCACATGACCATGAAATTCCGTATGGTTAAATTCGCTCGTATTCCTTCTTACAACCAGTTATTCTCCGGTGACCCTGTATGGGCTA